>Ga0209094_1000081_pt1 | contig 83657 bp, 76 predicted proteins | sample COGITO_mtgs_1004_2_FD_184790 | JGI IMG/M metagenome (GOLD analysis project Ga0209094, IMG submission 184790) | Pelagic marine microbial communities from North Sea - COGITO_mtgs_100430 (SPAdes) (version 2) | ecosystem: Environmental > Aquatic > Marine > Epipelagic ... | reverse complement strand
GGTGTCGGAATTTTTCCAGCTATCTGGTATATCACCTTGGATTTGGTCAATAACCCCAGCCACATTGTCTCTAACATAAGTAGTAGATCCTACACCTCCAGAACCCCCGAAGTCACCCCAAGAACTATTCTTAAACGCAACCATCTTTTGGTTGGTTTTATCATAAGCAACTGTTCCTTCTGGCGGGTTGCTGGGAAGGTCGCCAGCTGCATATTGGCTAGGTGGCTCTTTACTTGTGTGGCTCATATTACCATTGAACGGCTTTTAATTCTGCGACAGTAGTTGCGGCATCGATTGATGTATTTACTGTTTTTTCTTTTAAGAAAGCATCTTTAAGGTGTGTGGTAACGGCATCAGATAGAGCAATTATAGTTGGGGCATCGATTGTCATGAATGTTCCATTGCCGAGTTTCCACTCTGTAGTAAATGCGGCATCTTCTTTTGCCAAGAATCTTGCTTGGTAAATTCTCTCAACTGTAAACCTATCAGTTCTTACGTCAAGACCGTTCCAAACTATGCCTCCAATCTCAAAATCATATCTTCTTTCTGCGAAATGATCTCTAAGGATCTCTTTACCCGCATCAAGATCGGAGCTGTTGTCTATTTTTTCATCAATAAAGCTTCTTCTCATCTTTTGGAAGCTTTCTTCTTGTGTCAGTAGAACACCATCAATGATAAAGAATCTATCCTCACTAGCTTCTACTGTAGCTGCATCAGCATCAGAGATTTCGCTATAGTGTGGAGCTTCTGTTGGCTCTACATCTACTATGTTAAAGATTGCCCCTCTTGGGCCTGTGATTGCGTATTTCATATTATTATTTAGTTAAAATTTTTATAGATCGTAAACTACTGTTAAACCATCATACGACGCTGCATAGCCTGTCGCTCCAGCTGGAACGTGTATTTCTGCGGGAGAAGGGATGCTAAGAAACGCATCACTACCAATCGTAGGAGCAGTTGTAGCATAAATTTCTATTCTAGTTATATTAGCGTTATAATAAAAAGCAGCACTCCCGATACTCGTAATGCCGCTTCCAATGGTTAAACTGGTTATGCTACCAGAACCAAAAACGCTTTGCGCAAACGCATTTGGTCCAATAGTTGTAACACTATCTGGAATGACTAATGAACCAGTTAAGCCAGCGCAATAATAAAAAGCATTACTCCCAATACTTGTGCAACTTGTGCCAATTACTAATCCTTTTAAGCTTGAATCCGTAGATTTCCAGTTATCTGGTATATCACCTTGGATTTGGTCTGTATTACCAACAGCAGCACCATCATCATAAACAACGGTAGGTGTGCCACCACCACCACCACCAGCAATACTCTCCCATGCGCCATTTATTCTTGCTACTGGCTTACCCGCAGCAGTATCATAAGCAACAGTGCCATCTTTCGCATCTGGAAGATCTGCAATTGCATTAGATGTTGGAGGAGTTTTTGCAGTGTGACTCATTATTCTATATAGTAACCAGATACTCCATCACTGAATATAGAGATAGCTTCGTTTTGAGATGTTAAGGTATAACCGCTTACAAGACCATCACTTACAACACCGTCAATAGTGCAACCACTAGGAGGAAGAAGCAGAACATCGCACGAATCACCGATCTTCTTATGTGTTGTAACCGCCTCATGTAATGTCGGGTCGAGAAGATCAACTACTATACAAGCTCCGCCGCCACCACTACCACTACCACTACCACTACCACTACCACCACCAAGATCTGTGTCATCGTAAAGGTGATGTGTGTGCTGTGGGATTTGTGTATAAGTTGGGGTGTCTACCGTGACAACGCTAAAATTAGCGGCACCTCCACCGCCTTGAGCTTCTTCCCAGGTTGCGTTTCCACCGCCATCTGCAGTGATAACGTAACCGCTTACAGCTGTCGTAGAATCAATATCTGTTACTGCATGGGTGTGACTTGGTGGAGCCGCCTCAAGACCAGATATACGAGATTCGATCTCTAATATATTGGCATTATAATTGTTGCGGAATGTCAAGTGAGTCGATTCACTTGCGGGTATGAAAGGATTTAGTGCCATTATTTTTTATTTTTAAATTTATTAATCGAAGGTCGCAGCAAGCTCAATATAACCGTCTACTTTTTCTTGAGTCCAACCAAGATAAGCAACAGCACCAAGAAATAATGCATTGTCTCTTTTGAATACAGCAGCATGAGCCCAACCATCAATAACATTTTGGTCGCCACTGCCAGCAACAAAAGCATCTACTGCCGCACGGTCAGCAGGGACTGTGTTGAGGGCTTGTTTGATCTGATAGTTTGTTACCTCGTTAATTACTTGAACGGGAACATCCTCAAGCTTCCAACCATAAGAATCAGCAGTAAGTTCTCTAACATAACGCTGACCTTCTGGAGCATCGTTTGGGACGGTAAGGTTTTCAACGTATTTGTAACCATCTGGTGTTTGCGGGGCCGCAGCTTCACGGGTAATGGATGACGGCAGACCATTCAAACTCTTGTAGCGGAGTTTAAGAGGGCTAAGGTTTATTAGTTGATAAGTTTTCATTTTAAAAAGTGTTTAGGTTGCTTGGCTAACATAAAGATAATTATCTGTACCGTCGTGATACCAACCAACAGAAGCCGCTCCAATGCCAGAGGCTGTAATCGAAGCTATATCTGCGAGATCGCCAGCAAGAACGTCATATGTGCTAGTGAATGTCCAGCCAGCTGTGTTGTCTTGCTCGAAAAGAATCAAGCCAGAATCTCCAGACGCAGCGTTTGTAATGGAAAAGGTAGTTACGTCCTCGGTGAGGGTGGTTGTAGCATTACCTCCAAGGGATGTATCAAAAGCAAGTGAACCAGCTGAAGAACTTATTGATTGTTGTAAGGTTTTATCCTCCAAAGAAGAGGTTCTTGTTTCTGCATCCGAAAAATTAGAGTTCATACCATCCAACACATTCTCATGAGTGGTTACTCCGCTTGTGATTACTATTTGATTTTGGGACATGTTATTAAATTTTTATTGTCTTTGAGATTTCTTAGCTAAAATAGAATCAAGTTCTGATTGCCGACGACCTCCTAATATGTTTGAGAGTAAGTTTAGTATTTCTTCATCTATTTCTAAAATTTCATCTACATCTTCTCCCAACTCATCAAGAATGTTTTGGGGGTTTTGATCTTTCCATATTAAATCGTTGCTTTCGTTCCAGACTCTTGTTATTTCTTTTATTATTGCTAAGTTTATATATCTAATCCTTGATGCTTTTTTCTGAGCTTCAGTGATTTGTTTTGGTGTTTCATTTAGTAGGCTCATGTTTATTGTTTGAAATTAAGTCCAAGGGCATTCGTTTTCCCAGATTTCGCTATTAACCCAAATGCCACCTTCACAATCTGGCTCTTTCCAAAAGCAAAGATCATCCCATAAAAAAGAATCCTTCCAAAATACATTGCAACAACCTATTATGGCTTTGTTGCGTAAAGCTCCATTCAGAAGTGCGTTGCCAGCTATGCGAAGAAGTTTCATTATTAGTCGGTATAATAGATGATTGCGTCTCCAGCGGTAAGTTCAATAGCGGACCACTCTCCAACGATAACATCGCCAAGAGCTATAGCTGCACCAGCAAAATTAGATATACTGCCTACCGTGCCAGCACCGATAGTGCAGTCATCAAGGGCGTGAATAGCCATGAATTTACCAGTGTGGGTACCGATCCCGACTCTTTCTCCTCCGTAGTGTCCTACTTGCTTTAAAAGACTTGATTGTGTTGATGTTGACATAACAATACATACACAAAAAACATTATTATGGCAAATATTTCATGACAACTCTCCCAACATTTTTCTTTTCGTCGGAAAGAAATGCGGTAATGAAAACTCCATCAGGGTCAAAAGTAACGGATTTTATATCCAGCAAATAGCCGTTATTATTAAATTCAACCTGAAAGACTCTTTTTTTTCCAGAAAAATCAATATAACCAAAGTTTAGGATCTGACCATCAAGATGTTTTGTAGCGGAGTTTGTCCCCATAACTTTAAATTCACATTTTTTCATAAAAATCTAAAACTTTTTCTTTTTCTATCCTAACGATTGACATTTCTCCGTTTTCATCTTTAAATAAATCGACTGGAGGAAGGAACCTGTCTATAAGTTTAATGAAAGAACTTACTCTATTTTTTCTTCTTATATCGGCTTTTACCAGAGATAAGCCAGTCTTTTCATATATATATAAAAATGACTTACAAAAAGCTATTTTATACTTTTTAATGTTTCTATTAGGAGGAAAATTTGTATTTGGGAAAATATAATTTAAATAAATTGACTCCCCTCTTTCGCCGATAGAGAAAAAAGAATAAAGGCTGGGTGTTCCGTCATTTTCGTAATGACATATGCCAAAATCAAAATGGCCAATATCATCAAACAGAACCCTCTTAGATGCTTCTATAGAGGATAAAGAGGAGCCTTTTTTTAAGTCGTATGGATTCGACAGATAAAAAAAAGACATCAAGCAATTATTAAAGTCTGAATCGTTTAAATCTATTTGTTTAATTGGCATTTTCGCTTGAATATATTAACTTAGAAGATTCAGAAAGGCCTCTATCAACAATATTAACCTCATAAACCTTACCTTTTGTAAGGTCCGCACAAGAAATGGCCCATTCTTTAGATCCTTTTAGTTTTGACGAATAGCTTGCTTGGTATTTGTTTTTCGAATTGTATACCCTATAAATTATATTTTTCATTTTTTTAAAGAAAAGAAGCTTGTTGCTTTTACTATATTATAGTATAGCTTGAGTATATAATGTCAATTTTTTTTATTGCTATTTATTTTTTTTTAATATCATAAAACATTAGTAAATGTGTAAATAATTGTTATGGCTGAAGGTTTCTCGGAAAAGGTGTCTCAAGAATTAATGTCGTTGGAACCAACGGCAATGATTGAATTTTTCACTTTGAAATCTCAGGGAGAAATTTATTTAAAAGAAGGTACTAATGGTGAGCTGCCTAGTACTGCTGGTGTTTATTATTTTCATAGTGGGTCTCTTTTTGGAGGCAGTATATGGTGGCAGGGCAGGTTGTACGCCCCGTTGGCGTTGGAAATAGAAGATAACGAATCCTCGGTGACAGCTGGTCTGAATAGGCCTAAACTAACAGTAGCCAATCCTGATTATATTATTTCAGACATAATGAAGCAGTATAACGATCTAAGGGCGGCTGTTATATACAGGCAAAAAACATTTGTTAGGTTTTTGGATGATGCTAATTTTGAGGGTCTTGAAAATCCTTGGGGAGAAGCTGACAGCTCTGCTCAAATTTCAAACCAGAGATTTTTAGTTTCGAGAAAAATTCAAGAAAATAAATATTCTGTGTTGCTTGAATTAACTTCTCCGTTAGATATGGATACTATATATTTGAATGGAAGGAGAATAATGTCAAAGTATTGCAGTTGGACTTATAGGGGCCCAGGGTGTAGGTATTCTCAAAGGGCGATAAATACAGAGTCGGGTTTACCTTTTACAGATGAAAATGGAGTTGTTATTAATCAAAGCACTGACCCAGGTATTCTTTTTGATTATAATCAGTCCTATTCTAAGGGCGATACAGTTAGATTGCTGCATTACGGACGAAGCAAAAACATTGGTACCACAAATTATGAGGGATCAGTTATCACTGGAGCTGATGACATTCATGTAGAAGTTTACGTTTCAAGAAGAGATAATAATATAAATAGACTACCAAGAGAAAACCCAGATTTTTGGCAGCTAGATGGTTGCAATAAATCTATAGAATCTTGCCAGGAACACTTTAGAGATTTTAACGATGACAAGGTTGCGTTACCGTTTGGTGGTTTCCCTGGGACCGACGGATTTCAATTCAAAAGAACAGTATGAAAAATTTAAAAAAAATAAAAGAAGTTTACGAAGAAGATTTATGCGACAACGTGGAAGAAGTTTTTGAGACGGTAAGGAAAAACTGTTTGAATAATAAGTTTTTAGAGAGTTGCGGATTCGTGGGTATAAAAAACAATAGGTACATTGTTCAAAATGCAAAAAATATATCGACTAACCCACGCGAAGAGTTTTTAGTTGACCCTTTGGATTACTTGTCTTTTAAAGATAAAAATAAATTAATATCTGTATATCATAGTCATATAGATATTGATGAAAAACCTTCCGAGTATGACATACTTATTTCAGAAAACTGCTGTGTGCCGTTTATGATTTATTCTGTAATAACAGATAAGATTGGTTTTTATGTTCCTAGTAATCTGGAATTTGAAAAAGATTTAATAGAAGATATAAAAAATAATATATGACAACGATAAGATTACACGGCATATTGGCGTTGGAATTTGGTGAGTATTTTGAATATGGAATATCTAAACCCAAGGAAGCTTTACATGCTATAAACTCAAATAAAAAAGGATTTTTAAAAAGAATAAAAAATTTACATGAGCAGGGTTTTATTTATACTATAATTGTTGATGGTGTAGATTTAAAACAACTAACTGAATCTGATTTACAAAAAACTCCAAAAAATATAGATATATTACCCATTATAATGGGTAGTGGTTGGGGTACAATAGCTTATATAGCCACTCAAGTGGCCATAGCTGTTGTGGTAGCAGCAATATCTTATGGGTTAATGCTCCTGTTAGCCCCAAAAGAACCAGAACCCCCAACTGTAGAGGCTTCAACCAGAGCTATAGACCAGTCTTTTTCCTTTTCAAACAAAGCTAATATCGCTACTCAGGGATCTGGTGTCCCGCTGGGCTATGGTAGATTGAAGGTAGGAACTTATACCGTACAATATACTACAAAAAACTTCCCTCAATCATACAAACCAATGGAGTTGAATGATGATGGCCCCAACGGTTCTTCAAGCGTCTTGTAGTTATAAATTACAATAAAAATATGAAACATTTACAAAAAAAGCAAATGGTGGCTGGAGCTGGTGGTGGACCACCGAAACCAAAGCCCCCGCAGTTAACTCCTCCTAAATTAGGTCAGTATAACCACTTGTCTTCTTATTCTAACGCAGAATGCCTAGACGTACTTTGCGAGGGCCCGATAGAGGGTATTTGTAATAAATTAGGGATAGTTGTTGAGGGGGGCGATATTTTACAAGGGGTTTATTTAAATGGGGTCGCTGTACAGGAGACAAGAACACTTACTTAAAAAAATAAATGGAAAAAAACACAAAAATAAAACAACTCAAGCCTGTTCGTAAAAATCTTATTGGCTTATGTTTGAGAGAAGCTATAATGAAAATACTTCATACCAATATGAAGCTTAATGATTTATCTTCTGAAAAATAAATTCAAAGAATGAAACAAAACAAAATAATATTTTCTCAATATATAGAAGAAGAAAAATATATTAATTCTACGCAAAGAATTCTTGATGACATAAGAGATTTTAAAAGCGAATCGTTGGACGTCGAGCTTGGTAAGAATATTTATGGAAACTCTTCTTTTGAAAATACATCTGTACCAATAAAGGATTTTTCTGATTACAGAGGTATATATAATATTAATTTGTGTCTGGGAGTCAAGCATAAGGATGATGTTTTTTGTTACTTGTCTAATTTGTATAGAGGATCCAAAGAGCTTTTGAATTCTATAAGCGAGACGAATGAAAACAAAATAGAATCTAAAGTAGCTAAAAAAATAGCTGTCAAAAACCTTGGCTTAAAAACCTTTCCTGTTGAAAACATTACACTGAATTCTCTAAAGGATTATATCTGCGAAAAGTTCGGTTATAATTCTGACGAAAAAATATCTAGAGGTTGGATTTTGGATGGCCTTAATTACTTTTCCCCTTACATGTCTATTTATATAAATGAGGAAATACAAGGCTACTCAAAAGAAGAACATGGAAATATTTTTAAAGAGCAAAATGAGTTGAGTTTTAAGCTGAAATCAAAAGGAGATAAGATTGGTTCTGTTTTTAGAAAAAATTCATTATCTCTTCTTTATCCATCTTTAGATAAAAATGGATTTTGGGCAGGTAAGGTTAAGGGCTTTTATTTTATGAGGCTTCCTGTGATTTCAAATATGAAACATAAGACAACGAAAGATGGAAAGACGGTGTTGTTTAATGAAATGATTGTAGACCATTATTTAATAGATTTCTTTAAATATGGTGTAGAAATAGTGATGATAAGGGATGAGAGTGTTTTATGAATTGCGAACAAATAGATTTTAATGAAAACGCTACGGCCAAATATAATTGGTCTAATGCGGATGTGCGCTTTTCTAAAGGGTATGAGAGCAGCTTAGGGGTAAGTTTTGGACAAATAGTTCCTGTTGATTACGTATATAATTATAGACTTTTTGGGCCTTTTTCCACATCGGGTCAGGTACAAAAAATAAAGCCAAGTGGGGGCGGCTTCCTCCTTAAATCGGGGGGGGAGTGCTCGTATCCGAGTGTTAACTTTGCAAAATCTAGGTTTCCAAATCCTGGCGAAGAAGGAAGTAACGACTATAGGGATAGAACAGAAAAATCATACTCAGACTGGGATAAAAATTATCAAGACTATGATGAAAAGGCTATCCCATTAACGCATGTAATTTATAATCCAAATGTAACAAAAGTTAATCTTACTATAAAAATAGATAGATTGGCGGACATGGTAGAAAAGTCTATTGGTGATGTTGAAGACCCTGAACTTGAAGCTGGAGCTAGAATACCTGCAGTTTTAAACATAAGAGTAGAAACTGGAGCCATTGATGTAAATGGTATTGAGACAGTAACATATGCAACAAATTTCCAAATATCGGCCCTTGTTGAAAACGGTGTATCAATTGACCTTGGCAACCCTAGGGCTGATGATGGACAAGAAATTTTGGGGTGTGATATTAAGGAGGTTTTAGGAGGAATTGGAACTGGAAGAGGGGGTTTGTATGAGTATTTCGAGCTAGAATCGCCTTTTATTAGAGATCGCGGTATACCTGATGAAAGGTATAACACTAGCTCTATGTACACCTCAACCTTAAACAGGTTTATTAGGGTAACAAAATTTTCACACGAATCAAACTCTACTTTAGTTGATAAGGAGGTTTCTGTTGAAAAAATATCAGAAGTTCAAGAGTTTGTTCTAAACTACCCTTATTCAGCAACGGTAGCGACTGTAGTTGATGCTAGGGTGTTTTCCAGTATACCAATAAGGACTTTTGATTGCAAATTAAAGCAGGTTAGAATACCATCTAACTATAGCCCGACACTGCCAAACGGTTATGATAAAAGACGTTATAAAAAAGCTTGCCAATTAGGCCAAATAGATACAAACATATACGAAGGAGATTGGAATGGGAATTTTAATTGGGGATGGACAGATAATCCAGCTTGGATTTTATATGATATGTTGACCGATTTTAGATATGGTTTGGGAAATCATATAGAAGCGGAAACGATAAATAAATGGGATCTTTATAACATAGCAAGGTATTGCGACGCTGTTGATGATAATGGAAACTTTGTTGGGGTTCAAAACAACGACGGCGGTTTGGAACCAAGATTTTCATGTAATATTATGTTTTCTGCAGAAACTAAAATATACGACGCTTTAAATACAATAACAGCAATATTTAGGGGGTCCATTTATTATTCAAAGGATTCTGTTGAATTTACAGACGACAGACCAAAGGATGCTGTTGCTTTGTTTAATAATCAAAATGTAAGGAACGGAGCCTTTAGTTATTCTACCTATAAAAGAGAAGAGCAATTTAATACTATAGAAGTTATATATATAGACCAAAACGAGGATTTTAAAACAAAAACCGAACTTGTTGAAGATTCCCAAGATATAAGAAAAAGAGGCGTTTTTAAAAAAACACTTGATGTTATTGGGGTGACTTCAAAAGCCCAAGCCAGAAGGGCTGCTTGGCATGTTATTTATCAAACCACAAAAGAAAATCAGATTGTTTCTTTTGAATGTGGGAATGAAATTCTACTTTGTAGACCTGGAGACTTCATTCATATAGAAGACGAACTAAAAACTGGATCCATAAACTATGGAAGGGTTATGGAAATTAATCAAGACAATTATTGGATTAAAATAAACAACCCATTTTCATCAGATTATGAAAAGAAAATAAAAGTATATATACCTGTAGAAGAAAGCTCTTTTAATTCAGGTTATCTAGGCAGTTCTTCTCAAATAAAAGAGTTAGAAATTGAATCTTATGTAAACGATGATTTCGGTTGTACTTTATTCATAAAAGAGAACTCAATTAATTCTAATTTAATAGAGTTTATTCCCAAGGGCTCTGCTTACAGATCAAGATTAATAAATAGAAGTTCAGATGTTTATAAAATATTATCAATATCAGATTCTGAAGACGCATATGAAGTAACAGCCCATAAGTATTTAGAAACCAAATATGACGAGATAGAGGCGCTAGAAGCGGGTCAAGAGGTTCCTTATACTGAAATTGTTGCGGGTGATGAACTTAAGCCTTTTTATACTTCGGACCTACCAAATTATGTTTTCTCCTGGACTAGTGACCTTACAAGCTACCCAAATTACCGACTTTCAACGTCTACGTACGGGGCAAATCAAAACGGCAAATATAGTTGGAATACATCTTATGTAAGAGAGAGTGAATTCTTTGGCGATGTCACTGTAACCTTGTTGTCAAAATGGGATTTTACTTTATCCTATAGAGAAACGCCTGATTGCGTTATAAATCCAGTGCCAGTCAAACTTATAGATTCGGCTGGAAACCAGAGATATAAAGATGGAAAAACAACGTATAGTAATGGTATTAATTATGATAAAACATGGTGGATAGAGGGTGTTTGTACTTACTCTGCTAACCCTCAATATGAAAAAACCTCTCGTAAAATGGCCTGGATTTTATCTGACAATCAGTTTGGATATGGATTTGATGAAAATAACCCTATGGGAAATCCTGAGGTTATACTAGATAATGAATCAACATCGTGTGATGAAGGAGGAGGATTTGAGGCTTCGCCACCAGCAGATGAAGGAATTGGTATCGGTTTTGGCTCGCAAGAGGTCTTTCCAGGGAGTTATTTATTGCCTTCTAATCAGAACCCAACAGATTTTGTTGATGACAACGGCGATTCATTCGTACTAGAAACAAAATATGCCGAACCTCCTTATTTAATAATTAATCCAGCACGATACGTTGGGGAATATTACAACCTAGTTAATACGATCCCTGGAGCCCCAGATGTATGGTGCGATACAACCGCTTCATGGTGGGGCTGGTATTACAAGGAAAATATATAATACTCATGGCACAAAGCAGAATAAATAAATCGGATCTTTGGTATGACAGATCTAATAATATTGAAGCTGAAACTTCAAATGATAGTATATTTAATATATACCCTCCAACATATGGATCAAAAGCATCTTTTAGTTCTAATGTAATAAAAATGGATTATGAAGATAGTTTGTTTTCATATAAACCGCGTGGAATAAATAGCATGGTAGCTAATTTCGTTCTTGTTTATAAATATAACAAAGAAACAATACAAAAAATAATTAAATTTTTAGAGGATACCAAGGGTGTTGTCAGCTTTTATATAGATGCTGAATATACATCTTCAAATGAAGATAAAATTTATAATAGTTTGAGCGGATATTGTGATGGTTATTCTGTGATACACAGAACAAACAATGACTACCAGTTGACAATAAAATTTTCTATAGAAGAAGAAGCAAACCTTTTTAATTGGAGAAGTTTGAATTTTTTAAATTATCAAGCGCAAGATTGGCAAACAAATAAAGAATACAAAAAAAATGATGTTGTCTATTTTGCTGGTAATAACAAAAAGATAACAAATTATTATTATTGCACAAGCGATCATATTTCTGAGGGTTCAAAAGATCCTAAATCTTGGTACTCAAATTGGGATCAGGATTTCCATTGGTGTCCAGACTCTCTTTGGCAAAATGAAGTAGAGTTTAAAATAGAAAAATTGGGCAGATTTTATTCTACTAGAATGCAAAAAGGGAAAAATTCTGCCGTTTTCCCAATAACTTACGAATTTTCATCAATAGACACAAAGCAACTTAAGTCAATGTTGCATTTTTTAGAGTCTCACGGGGGTTACATGAGGTTCCCTCATAATGTTCCATCTCTATATAACTTGCCGAAAGTACTTATAGCTACAGAATGGAGTCACAAATGGAATGGGAAAAATTCTCATAATTTGTCGGTGTCAATGATCGAAGATCCATTGGGGGTATTACCAAATAAAAATTATTAAAAAATGAGTAGGTTAACATTAAAGAGCAACAATACATTAGTATTAATAACTCCGTCTCCAGCATTCAAACCAGGGACTGAAACTGGTTATGTCTTTGGCGGCGTACAAGCTGCGTCTTTTGGTTTTTCAATGAGTAGGGAAAAGGGTAAACAGGTTGGCTCTTCTTTTTATCAAATAGACGACATAAATAGGCACCCAGATGTTGATTTAAACATAGATTATCTGTTTTCTCCACATATGGAAAATGAATACCTAATGGGTTTTAATTTTTTAGAGGAGGGGGGTTATGAGCCAATAGGCCTTCTTGACGGAATAAAAGATAAAAGTTACAACTTTTACTTTTATAATCACCCAGACCAAGGAGAGGACGGAATTGAATATTTCAAGTCCAGCGATCTTTCAACACCAAATAGCGGGGAAATTATTGCTTTTGGAAACGCTTATTTAACTGAATATGGATTTTCTTTAAGCAACGGGTCCGTGCCAACCGTAAAGACAAAATATAAATGCTCAAACACGGAAGCTTCTATATATAGCGGAATGATAAATTCTCCAGCTATAAATCTTAATGAAGGTAATAATATAGGCGCTGGAAAACTAAATTTGGAAGAAACATTTATAAGCGGCAGTAGGCTTCTTAGAGAAATAGACAGAACAAATCCTAATCTACACAGTCCTGTATGTGGTTTGGATTTATATTTGGAGGATATTCAAGTAGGAGGTCAAAGTATAGTTAATGAAAAACATATACTTCAAAACTTTTCTGTTACAATTCCAATAAATAGAGTAGATTTATATGGAATGGGGTCTAATTATCCGTATGATAGAAAATTAAAATATCCAATTAATGGTAATATATCAATTTCATCTAGAGTTAGCAAATATGAGGGTGGTTTTATTTCTGGTTTGTTAGCATCAGAAAAAGATTATAGTTTTAGTTTAAGAGCGTTAGATTCAAACGGTTCTTCTTATGCTATCAAATATTTTTTCGATGGTGTAAAGCTGGAGTCTATGAATCATCAAATGGAAGTAAATGACGAAATAGCTTATTCAGCGTCTTTTAGTTTTAACTGTTATGATATAAATGAATTGGGTAGAAAAAAAGCAAGTTTTGCAAACCCATTAGACGAACATAGAAATGGAGGTTTAAACGCGCTTTTATATAACTTTGGTCCTACTGAGGTTTTTGATGAAAATAAAATATTAATAAGGACTACAAGTGAAGACATACCAAACAATTGGAGTTTTGATGATCAAAATGCATATAGTTTAATTATTGGGAGTGATGTTAAAAATATAGGAAATGATGCTTTTAATAATTGTTATAATTTAGGTGGGTTTTTAAACCTTTCTGATGAGTTAGAAAGTATAGGAAATGATGCCTTCAAAAATTGTTATAATCTCACTGGCAGACTTTATCTTGGTAGGGGTGTTACGGGGATCAAAAAAGGCGCTTTTTATAACTGTTCTGGATTTAATGATTTGAGTTTGGGTGATGGTATAAAAACAATACCTTCTGGAGCTTTTTATAACTGCAATCAATTCAAGGGAGATCTAATAATAAAAGACGATGTCACTAATGTTGGTAAAGAGGCTTTTTATGGATGTACTGGATTTGATTCTAAAATAACAATAAGCGATAATACATCCATAGGACCCGATGCATTTTTACTGTGTAATTTTAATGAGCTAGCAATAAGCGAATCTGTAAAAAACATTCAGGATTCATCATTTGATTATTGGAGTGAAAGCGAAGTTAAATTAACTATGCCAAGTAGTTTGGAAACAATAGGAAACTATTCTTTTGATAATTATAATTTTACTGGCGACTTAAAAATACCAAGGTACGCAGATTATGTTGGAGATGGTGCATTCTTAAACTGTTCTGGGTTTAATGGGTTGATAAAATTAGGTTCGAACCTTACAGGAATAGGTGACGGTTCTTTTTCAAACTGTAAAAATCTTAATGGTGGCTTGGTTTTTCCTCTTACATTAAAAAATATAGGAAACTCTGGTTTTTATAATTGTCATAATTTAGAAGGAGAAATTCTACTTTCAACAGCTACCACAGGTATAGGTTCTGAAGCTTTCTATAACTGCTCTGGTCTTATAGGAGACTTAAAGATTCACGATAGTATAAAACGGTTGGGCGATAAGTCTTTTGCAAACTGTTCTGGATTAACTGGGACTTTAACAATAAGCAGTAACCAAAATACAGAAGTTGGCAGTGACACTTTTTCTGGTTGTAACTTCAACAACATCAGAATCAGCAATAATGTTATATTAATAGAAGACCAAGACTTCGACAGCTTATCAAAATTAAACGCTTCTTTAGAAATTGGGAAAAACGTTACTGGTATAAACAGCGGTTCATTTGATGGTTTCGATTTCAAAGGTTATCTATATATACCCTTGAAAAATAAAAATATAGGAGATTATGCTTTTTCTGGTTGCGACGGTTTTAGTGGGGATTTAAATATAGGTGTTAATACCGATTATGTTGGTAATGGTTCTTTTTATGGCTGTTCTGGATTTGATGGGCGTTTGATTTTAAATGAAAAAATTAATATTATAAATGAATATTCTTTTTATGAATGTAATAAATTGACTGGAAATTTAATTATACCTAATAATGTTACAAGGATTAAAGATTATGCTTTTTATAATTGTGAGAGTCTTAACGGTATATTAGATATAGACAATTCTAATAGACCTTTAATAATAGATCAAATAGGCAGTAACTCTTTTGCTAAATCAGATAGTTTAACTGGATCATTAATTTTCCCGAATACGCTAATTTCTATAGGCGACGCTGCGTTTTCTGGTTGTTCTGGATTTAACGGAAATCTTGAAATACCAGAATCCGTTACTGGAATAGGTGACGCTGCATTTTATGATTGTGAAAGTCTAAACAAAAGTCTAATAATTGGAACTGGTCATAATGTAGGTTCTCAAGTTTTTTCTGGTTGTTCTTTTACTAATTTAACAATCAATGGGTTTGTAGAAAATATAAACTCTTCAGATTTTTCATATTATGATAGCTTTGTAAATTCAAGCTCTTTAGATATTAGAAACGGGCCAATAACAATAGAGGATTATGCTTTTAGTGGTTACGGTTTTACTGGAGACTTTAGGATACCAGAAAGCATTAATAGTGTTGGAATTTCATCTTTTGAAGATTCATTATTTAATGGGAATTTAGTTATTGGCTCTGGTTTAAAATTTATATATGAAAAGGCGTTTAAAAATGTTCCATTTGGAGGAGAATTTAAAATTGAAAATGTAGAAACGGAACCTGTTCTTATTGGCGGCATAAATGTAAGTCGTCCAAATTCTTCTGATTTGGAAGATATTGGAGCTGAGGCTTTTTATAATTGTACTGGTTTTACTGGAGGCTTGACATTGCCTTGGGCTTGTAAAGATGTACGCTCTGGGGCGTTTTATAACTGCACTGGTTTTAATAAAGATTTAAGCATGAACGGTGTTCAAAGAACGGGCCCTATTGCGTTCAAAAACTGTGGTTTTACTGGTGACTTGACATTTTCTCCTTTTTTCACGGGAATAGAGGAGGAGGCTTTTAAAAATTGTAGCGGCTTTAATGGGAATCTTACTTTAAAAGGTTTGAGTTATTGGTTCCCGCGCACAATAGGAAAATCAGCATTTCATAATTGTAGTAATTTTAATGGGAAGCTTGAGCTTTATCAGGATGGTCCAGTTAACAGTGTATCTATTGGGGATTATGCATTTGCAAACTGTTCTGGTTTTGATACATTATGCATAAGCAACAATATTCAACCTGGAGTTAATTCTTTTTCTGGATGTAACTTCAAAGAGCTTTGTGTTTATCAGGGCTATAATAGTCCGTTAGTTAAGGCAGATTATGAGTGGTATAAAAACGAACCTTATAATTTTGACGACCAAAGCATTTTGACTTTTGATGAAAGCGTAACTATTATTGGAACTGAAACTTTCTCTGGTTATAACTTTACTGGGGATTTAGACTTAAGCAGCAACTTCCTAACAGAAATAGGGGATGCAGCGTTTTATGATTGTACTGGATTTAATGGTTTTCTAAACATATCCGCAAGTATTAATACAGTAGGAGATTTTGCTTTCGCAAATTGTACTGGACTTAAAGGAAGTTTAACAGTAGGCAACAATACAGTAATCTCAGATACAGCATTTAGCGGGGTTTCTTTTGACAGTTTGTTTATACAAAACGGAACCACTATAATAAACGATGGTGACTTTGATTTCTATAGCGGTTTTGAGACTCCTATTATATTAAACATCGATTTAGAAGAAATTGGAGACTATTCATTCAACGACTATAAAGTTAGTGGTAACCTTTTACTACCAGAATCTTTACAAAAAATAAATAGCTACGCTTTTTATAATTGTGCTGGCTTAACTGGTTCATTAGAGATCCCAGAATTTACAAAATTAGGGCCTTATGCTTTTGAAAATTGCGGATTTAATAGTATATCTATTCCGTTTAACACTCTTAATGTAACAGACGATATTTTAACAATAGAACAGGGAGATTATGATTATATATCAGGTTCTACTCAATTTTTGAATTTAAACTCTAGTATTACTGGTATAGGCAGCCAGGCTTTTAAAGATTATTCACTTGTTTCAGCACCTAGCTTTAATCCAGAGATTGTTGCTATTGGCCAATCTGCCTTTCAAGGATGTAGTTCAATGTTAGGAAGAATTTCGTTTGACTGTAATAACGTGACTATAGAAGAATATGCATTTAGCGGCTGTACTCAATTAGATTCTTTAAAAATAGGAACAGGTTGTTCTATATCTCAAACAGCATTTACTGGTTGCAACTCTTTAAAAACCTTAGTGGTTCCAGGGTGTATTAATCAATTAAATTCTGGTGATTATAGTTTTTATAGCGGTTTAAATTTAGACGTTGGTGGTTCTTTGATTATTGAAGATGATGTCACTGGAATTGGTTATGCATCTTTCAAAGATTTTAGATTTACGGGATCTTTAAACTTTCCATCAAACATAACAAGCGTAGGGGCTAGTGCTTTCGAAAATTGTGAATTTACTTCTCAATCTATTTATCCAGATTCGCTAATAAATATAGGAGATTATGCATTTAAAAATACAAAATTTAAAGATTTGAATTATGTAAAATTATTAAAAAATATAGGTATAGGGTCTTATGAAAATTATGGGTCTCCTTTTCCTGGCTCAACGCAATTGACTGATCTAGTGAATATCGAAACCATCGGGTCTTCGGCTTTTAAAAACTCCTACATATCTGGTGATCTTGCTATAGGTCCCTATTGTACCTCTATAGGTGACCAGGCTTTTGCAGGTTGTAGTAGTTTAGATGGAACCCTGACAATTGGAACGGGTTTAGCTTTGAATGAGCAAAAATTTCAAAATACTAATTTTTCTGCTTTGAAGGTAGGATCTTGGGTGACAGAAACAAAACAACAAGATTATGCATTCTTTAGGAATTTTTCTGATACTGCTAGTTTAACATTCGAATATGGAAGCGGTCTGCTTAACAAGATAGGAGATAATAGCTTCCAGGGATTTAAGATCAACTCTTTAATCTTACCAAAAAATTTGAACGAAATAGGAAGCAAGGCTTTTTATAATTGCACAGAACTTGAAAACCTGTTGTTTGAAGAAAGAGATATTGGCAATCCACTATATATATCAAGCCTAACAACGATAGGCGATAGCGCGTTTGAAAATTGCAAGTTAAAAACTGACGATAATATATTTGCTCCAAAAATCTTTGAACTACCCCCTAATCTTGTGAGTATAGGGAACAGAGCCTTTGCTGACTGTAATCTTTTAAGTGGGGCTCTTGTTTTTCCAGATAATTTACAATCTATTGGAGACGAGTCTTTCATAAACTGTTCGTTTACTGGGCAGTTGTCGTTACCAAACACATTTTATAATTTAGGAAATTCCTGCTTCAAGAATTGCGATGGGTTTAGTGATTATTTAGTTATTCCAAACAATATATCCTCTATAGGTTCAGAGTGTTTTGCTGGTTGCACTGGCATTGGAGATGTTTATATATCATTAGATGCCTCGAACTTAGGCTTAAACTCTTTCAATGGACCAACTGGAGATTTATATGTAGAAAATAATGTAACTGGTTCCTATGGAGGAACTGGAATACAATACGATAATATGACTGTCAAGCTATGGTCTAATTATCCAACTTACCCAATTGTATAATATTATGAAAAAAATAAAACCATCTTCAAGAAAGATTAAAGATTTAATGGGACAGGAATGCTGGAATGTTTCCTATATAGATGAAAAAGGCAAGGTTTACGAGTGCCAACATCCGAATCTAAATATAGCGATTAGGAGTTGGTATAATATGTATGCAATAACTCTAGGTATAAAAACTCAAGGCGGATGATGTAATAAAAATTAAAGCAGTTTGCTTTATTTTTCAAAATCGATTTTTACGTTTTTACTCTCATAGCCTTTAGATTTTATTTCATTAAAGTGCTTGGCCCCTTCTCTTTTCTTTGAATAATCTTTATAGTATTTTTTTTGAATTGGGTCTATCCCTCCATTTTTTTCAGCTCTTTCTTGGCTTAATTCCTTGCTATAATCCATGACATCACCAAAAGTCCCTTTTTTCGAGTTGGTTTTATCATGGAACTGTCTTTCGTTATATGGGTCTATAGAGGAATCGATGGACATATTTGGGGTGGTAAATACCCTCTTCCATTCAAGCCCGTCAGAATCGAAGTATACGTGATCCTCAATCATTGTTTGAAGAACCTCTGTGTAAACTTCTTCATCTGGGTGTTTATAAATATACATCGGCATAATAGATTATAAACAAACGGGGCTAGTATTCAACTAACCCCGTTTGATTTTTTGTAACGAACAACAGCAAGACTATTCGATCTTAACTGCAAAAGATTCTCTAACTTGTTTTTTTGGCATTGTAATAATTAGTAAGCCGTTTGTCATCTTCGATTTGATGTCGGACGGACAAACTAAATCATTTAGTGCTATTGAAAAACTTTTAGATTTCTCACCTTTTTTAGCGCTTACCCTTAAAACTTCCTGATTAGCTGTAACTTCAACGTCTTTTTTAGAAAATCCAGCTAACTCAATTTCAGCTGTATATACGTCATCGCTACTTTTAATCCATTTGTAGTCTTTTTGGTCAACCCTGCTATCTTGTTTGAATAACTCTTCGAATAATGTAGTCATAATATTTATTATTGCATTTTGTGTGCCAGCTTTAAAAGCTAGCAAATATGGGAAATGATAGAATCCACGGTTTTAGAATAGGACATTTTGTCCGCCAATTTTTGACCCTCAGTGTTAATTTGTCCTACTTTTCCTTCCGCTTTTTCCATCGCCGAAATAGCTTCGTCTTCTTCAAAATCAAAAAAGAAACCTTGATTAAAGTTTGAACCCTTAGCAAAAAACTTATTGTCATAACAATCTATTTTAGAGCTAGGCTCTACTAATATAGAGTTTTTATCAGATGCCCAATCTTTATGAGAGGTTTCGTTTAAAACTACACTCCATTTACCAAGACAGGTGGAGTTAAAAGAGGGAAGGTTCCAACCTTCTCCTCCTGATAGGCCAGTCAAATCTATGTCTATTGAGTTTAACAACTCGTTAACCTCGCTATTTTTACCCAAGAAGGGTAATATATTAACGTTAGTGTAGTTTTTGCCTTCGAGAGCTTCGTTTAAAATATGAGCCATTTCATCTTGCTTAAAAAACGGGTTCGAAACACAACATGTAAGCTGATACTTATTGTTGTTGCCATATTTTTTAATCCAAGCCTTGATTATTTTTCTTGTGTGTTTTCTTTTTTCAAATTTACCCATTAATCCGAAGTGAGTTACTCCAGTTAAGTATGTTTTGTTAGTTTCTTTGAAGTCTTTATCAAAACCAAGCGGTACAGAAGGTGAATTGAATTTATTAGCTGCGTAAGAAGACGAAAATATAGTTTTCGTTTGCGCGTTACAAAGCTTAACTTCTATATCTGTTGGTTCGCTGCATTCATAAAAGGTATATAGGTATTGATTTTTGTTTTTTCTGTCTTCGGAACCGTTTAAATGCCATATTTTTAAAGACGGGATGTCTTCATGCAAAAAATCATACCTCTTGTCTATTGATTCTTGCAATTTAGCGAGAAAGTCGCTTTCTATATTGTAAGCAGATAAATCTACATTACCAATTGGCCAAAAACCAACATCATGCCCTTTGTCTATAAGCTCTCGGACAACGTTATAACCAACGTTGCCGAGGCTTAAAGAATTTAGAGGTGCCTCTAATAGTATTTTCATTAAAACGGAATATCTTCATCTACAGGGGCGGAAACCTTTTCTGTTTCTTTGGATGGTTCTGAAGATTCTTTGTTTCCATCTGAGCCTCCAGTGTTTAGGAATTGAAAGCTTTGACCAGAAATAAAGTCTTTCTGATATTCCTTTCCTTCTTTTTCCCATGTATTGCGCCTAAGCTCTCCTTGTACAATGATCGACCTGCCTTTTTTTAGGTACTCTTGAGCAATTTCTGCTTGTCTATTCCAGAACTCAACGTCAATGAATAGTTTTTCTTTGTCTTGAACTCGGTTTCCAGAAATGCAAAGTCTCATTTTGCAAACCTTCTTATCTCCTACTTCTCTAGTCTCTGGATCTTTAACTAGATGTCCTGCTGCTGTTATTGTATTAAACATAATTTTTATCGAATTTATTTTTTACTTTGTTTATGAACCTGTTGTATATATTTATGCAACCTTGTATGCTCATGTTTAGTTCTTTTGAGACCTCTCTCCAAGGTCTTAATCTATTATTATCTGTATTGAATCGGATGTCAATGATTTTTTTTACCCTTAAGTCTGTTTCTTCTTCAAGAACACTATTAAATATATCAAAAGCCTCTATTTTACATAAGATTTCGTGACTAGTTTCGTCTCCCGAAGCTGTGCTATATAAAGTATCTATACTTACCATCCTCTTGTTCCTTATGGCGTTAATTTCATTCAAGCACTTCCACTTTGTTTGATTAGCTAGGTATGTGGAAAATTTACTGTTTTTGTTTGGGTCGTAATCAAGGGCACTCTTATATATCATATAATCTTTCTCACTTAATATAGTTTCCCTGTCTACGTTGTAATCTTTATTTTTAGTAAATTTGTCCACTATATAAATATAAATACCAGAATGCCTATTTATTAATTCGTCCAAGCAATTCTTATCTTGTGTTGATTGTATTTTTTTTATAAGGGACAGGTCGCTTTCCATAATTCAAAGATTTCGTTATTGATTGTTGAGTTTAAAATTTCGTTAGCTGTTAGTTCTAACATCTTATCGTCTTCAGTATGCAACACATCAAAACTATTGTCAACAATTAAAGACAATTTTTCGTTGTTATATTTTTCATAAGCATTAGCTGGTTCATTATTTTCTCTTTTAATCATTATGGATAAGCCTTTTTTTCTCTTAACCCAATCTATCTCGTTAATAAATCTCACATCAGTAATAATGTTTACATGACTATCATGTAGTTTATCTTCAACTTTTTCAACCCAAATATTGTGATTTATTTTTCTCATTACGTCAGTGCCCCAAAAAACAAGGAATGGCCTGATCAATTTTTTCTCTTCCTCATCTTCTGTGAAAGCAGATATTTTTAATTGTTCTATCAAAAATTCATCTACAGATTTTTTTAACTCATTTGCAAAAGAATAAATTTCTGATTTTATTCCGTTGTCATTTAAAATCTTTTTGATGTTCTTCCCAAGAGTATCTTTTCCAGATCTGGCATTTCCACAAATCCCTATTATTTTGTAATCTAGTTCCATTCCCATAATGATAAGTTATATTCCGAAGAAGTCAAGAAAATATTATTAACTTGTAAAAAAACACTTCGAGATTTAAAAAACATACTTCATCGTTAAGTATATACTATACGGTTAAGTATACTTCTTCGAATACATATACTTAACGATAAGTGTTTTTTAAAATCGAGAAGTTAATTGGTAGAGTATCGTATATGATTAAATCGCTGAAGTAAACTTCTTCGAATTCTCTCTCCTTCCCGTCTTATTATATAAATCATTCTATTTTTTTTCCACAAAAAGATTATTATTTTTTTCCACATAAATAATTAACTTAATTTTCTGTTGACTGGGATTTAAAAAAGATATAAGGTGTAATTTGTTACAGCGATAACTTTGTGGCATAGTCGCGGCCAAAATCAAATTAACAACAAACAAAAAACAATAAAAATGAGTATATTCGACGAACAAACATCAAGGAAGCCCAATCTATACCCATGGACTGAAATGTTTATACAATCTATGCATAATGGTTTTTGGACCGATAAGGAATTTGATTTTAAGTCTGATATACACAACTTTAAAACATCACTAAACGACCAAGAAAGGGAGATTGTAGTTAGAACATTAAGTGCTATTGGGCAAATTGAAGTGGCCGTTAAGACATTTTGGGCCAAACTTGGAGACAACCTACCCCACCCATCACTACAAGATCTTGGTTATGTGATGGCAAACACTGAAGTTATTCACAATAATGCATATGAAAGGTTAATATCTATTCTAGATATGGAAGATATTTTTGAAGAAAATCTCAAATTAGACTTCATACAGGGTCGGGTTAAATATCTTAAGAAATACACCCATCGCTTTTACAAAGACAGCAAGAAACAATATCTCTACGCCCTTATTTTGTTTACCTTGTTTGTAGAGAATGTTTCTTTGTTTAGCCAGTTTTATGTTATAAATTGGTTCGCTAGATTTAAGAATGTCCTTAAAGATACAGACCAGCAGGTAAAGTATACTCGTAACGAAGAAGATATTCATGCTAAAGTTGGAGCTCGTATTATCAATACAATCAGGGCCGAATACCCAGATCTTTTTGATCAAGAATTAAGAGATCGGATTATGCAAGAAGCAGAGCAAGCGTATATGGCTGAAGCTAAAATCATTGATTGGATGGTTAATGGGATTAACGAAGAAGGCCTTTCTGCTGATATTTTAAAAGAGTTTGTTAAAAACAGAATCAACGAGTCTCTTGATATGATTGGTTTTGATAGTGTTTTTAATGTTGACAAAAAGCTGATATCTTCTACAATGTGGTTTGACGAGGAGCTCTTGGGAGACAACATGACGGACTTTTTTCACGGGAGGCCTGTTGAGTATTCTAAAAAAGATAAATCGTTCTCTGAAGACGAGCTCTTTTAAAACAAAAAACAAAATGGATCAAAAAATATACTGGCTAAATCGAAACTCTCGTCAATACTTAAGTAGGGGTTATTTAACAGAAGGCGAAACTGCGGAATCAAGAATAGAAGACATAGCCAAAAACGCCGAAAAAACATTAGGTATTAAAGGCTTTGCTAAAAAATTCACTGGATATATGCACAGTGGGTTTTATTCTTTGAGTTCGCCAGTATGGAGTAACTTCGGGCGCAAAAGAGGGTTGCCCATTTCTTGCTTTGGTTCTTATATTGAAGACACTTTGGAATCTATTACTGGCGATAAACTAGCAGAGGTTTCAATGATGACAAAACATGGAGGAGGAACATCTGGTTTCTTTGGTTCTCTTAGGGGTCGCGGTTCTAAAATTGGAGATCAAGAAGGAACTAGCACTGGCTCAGTTCATTTTATGGAGCTTTATGAAAAGTTGATGGAGGTCGTATCGCAGGGTAACGTAAGAAGGGGAAGCTTTGCTGCCTATCTCCCTATCGATCACACGGACATAGAGGAGTTTCTTAAGATTCGTGGAGAAGGGCATGAGATACAAAAAATGAGCATTGGTGTCTGTGTTCCAGATAATTTCATGGAAGCGATGATAGATGGGGATAAAGAAAACAGAAGAATCTGGGGTCTTGTATTAAAAAAGAAATTTGAAAGCGGGTATCCATATATATTTTATTCTGACAATGCCAACAATCAAGCACCTCAAGTCTACAAAGATAAGGGCAAAAAAATCAATGCTTCAAATTTATGCAGTGAAATAATGCTTTCTTCAGAGGAGGACGAAAGTTTTGTTTGTTGTTTGTCGAGTTTAAACCTAGAAAGGTGGGATGAAATAGTTGAGACAGACGCTATTGAGACAATGGTTTATTTTCTTGATGCCGTCATGACTGAATTTATTGATAAGACAGACGGAGTAAGATATATGGATGCCCCAAGAAACTTTGCAATAAGACAAAGGGCATTAGGAATGGGGGCTTTAGGTTGGCACTCATACCTCCAATCTAAAATGGTTCCGTTTGAATCTATGGATTCTAAAATGCTAAACGCCTCTATATGGCATACAATCAGAGAGAGGGCAGATAAAGCCACAGAAGAAATGGCTATAAAATTTGGAGAGCCAGAATTACTTAAAGGATATGGGCGCAGAAATGTTACAACCCTGGCTATTGCCCCAACTACTTCTAGTTCTTTTATACTTGGCCAAGTATCTCCCAGCATAGAGCCCTTGAAATCCAATTATTTTGTTAAGGACTTAGCCAAGGGAAAATTCACATATAAAAACCCATACCTACGCAAACTCCTTTCTAGTCACAAAAAAAACAAAAAAGAAGTATGGAGGTCTATTCTTGTTCATGGAGGTTCAGTCCAACATCTTGACTTTCTAGACCAAAACGAGAAGGATGTATTTAAAACATTTGGTGAAATTTCCCAGAAAGAGGTAATCATACAGGCAGCTCAACGTCAGAAACATATAGACCAAGGACAATCCCTTAATATTGTTGTCCCTCCTGGTGTAAAACCTAAAGAGGTTAATCAACTTATGATTTTTGCTTGGGAACAAGGAATTAAATCTTTATACTATCAAAGAGGTGCAAACCCAGCCCAAGAGCTTTCTAGATCAATAAACCAATGCTCTTCTTGCGAAGGTTAAGGTTTCATTATTTTAAAATTTTAGTGTAATGAATTAATATGGAACTAGATTTCTCCGAACAAATTAAAGATTTAGTAAAGAACTCTAAAAGGAATTCTTGTGTATCTTTTTCGGAATGTATTTCTTCTGTTTTAGAGGCAAAAACTAAAGAACACAACGAAGAAAACGAGAGTAAAATTACCTCGGACCAACTTAAAAAAGTTTATCGTCGTGGCTCTGCGGTTTATTCCCACGCTCATCTAATCAATAAGACAAGAGGACAGCTTGCATTAGCCAGGGTAAATAACTTTTTAAAGCTAGTTAAAGGCAGAGAGGTTAGCGAGTCTTATAGACTCGCAGATAAAGATATAGTTGATGGTGAAGAAACCTATTATGTAGAAAGCGCGGCCAAAGCTTTTGTCGCTTTCACTGATCTAGAGTTAGATCTGGCTTGTATAGAGCTTATTAAAGCTGGCATAGAAAAATGGGACCAAAACTTTGATTGTTTTGATTTAGAATATACCGAAGAAGAAAATAAAACGATAGGTAAACCTTTTAAAATGTTGTTGGGATCTTCTGAACAGTTTGGAGTTTTTGTTAAAAATCCAGAAAATGGTAAAACCTTACTGGTAAATTTTGAATCTGGGCCATCTATGGTTGAGGAAAGTACCGCTGACATCACATCTCCTGATTATTGGAGAGCTAAGTTCTGGACCAAAAAACCAATTAGCGAATCAATTTCATCAGACGCAGTAGAGTGGGACGACAATGAAGTTGTTACTCAATGGTATTGGGACGAAAGCTCATTTACTGAATACGATGAGATCTTCAAAATTGATCCAGATGTTTCTAAATTAATACACCCTGACGAAAAAGTTGAATAATTCTACGTGTTATATATAATATAACATGTCAACAGTAATACTTAGTTCTTACTTTACAAAAAAGAAACATCCCAATAGCCCAGAAGACAATCATGTTGTCGGTCGTAATAAAGACGGGTTTATTTCTAACGACGATTTTTCATATATAGAGCCTTGGTATAACTCTGTTAATAGTTTAAAATTATCGGGATATATATTTCACGATGGTTTATCTAGTGAATTTGTATCTACTTATGAGACAGATAATGTAAAGTTTATACAAGTAGAAGACTCAGAGTGGTCTAACTTAGATTACAGGTGGTTTTGCTACAAAGATTTCCTAGACAACAATCAATTTGAAAACGTCTTCCTAACTGATTGTTCAGATGTTAAAATAGTAAAAAAACCATCTTTAATTTTTGATGAGTTTCCAGAAGTTGATATCTTTCTTTGCAAAGACTCAATCATGCTAAATCAGTTTCCTTATATTAATTTTCATGATTCATTTAACCTAGAAGACAAAGTTTGGTTTTTAATAAATCAAAACAAATTAGAACTAATTAATATGGGGGTGATCGGAGGTTCTTATAAAAACATAAAAACCTTCCTCGATTCTTATAAGACAGTAAGAGAGGGTTTAAAAAATAAGGAGTTTGGACAAGCGGACATGTTTGTTGGTCAGTATATCTTTAGAAGGGTTCTTAAAGATAAAAAACTATTGATAGGAAACCCTTTTTGTAGCGAATACAAAAAATATGAAGAAGAAAGAGAAGATGTCTATTTCATACATAAGTAAAAACCATGACAGATTCATCAATAATAGAAAACTTTAAAAATAAACACAAGGGAAAAACTTTTGTTGTTTTTGGTTCTGGTCCAACCCTTTCAGAGTGGGAAGATTCCTTCTGTGAAGACGCAATAAAGGTTGGGTGTAATACCGTATTCATTCACAAACCAGATATAGACTATTACTTTGTAAAGGATACTGGTTTTGAGAACAAAAGTCAAAACGGTTATTTTCTCTTTAAGGAAAAATATGACAATTACCAACCTTCTTGTTCTAAATTCTACGGAATATCAAAATTTGGCGGACAATACACCCCGTTTTCTTTGACCGAAAAAGATGTTGAAGACGGTGGCGCTATCGGGTTTAATAACTATGGCAACCTTTTTATTGAATTTCATTCGGTAATTTTCTCATGTTTGCAATTCGCCAATTTATGCGGAGCCTCGAAAGTTATTGTTGTTGGGTGTGACATAACCAACAACATAAGAATAGGTGAAACCAAAGAACATAACGGTTACAAAAAAGAAAAACTATTATTTAGATGGGAACAATTCAAAAAATCATACCCCAACCTCGACATAGAACTATTTAAGCCTGTGGGTTTAAAAGGGTTGTTTAAAGAATATCATGGATAAAGAACTAATAAATCAATATAAAATACTGCACCAATTAAAAGGCGACTATGGAAGCGGTTCGGACTCTTTTAAGTATCTAGAAGAACTGTTAGAGCTGATCAATTCTAACGATATTAAACATGTTCTTGATTTTGGTTGCGGCAAAGGTTTCTTGATTGACAAGATAAAACAATCTGGTGTGAAGTGTAGTGGGTATGATCCCGCTATTGAAGAATTCAAAGAGTTTCCAGAAGATATCGAAGACGTAGACCTTGTAGTCTCTACTGACGTCTTTGAACATCTAAACGAAGATTGTATGCATGAGGATTTTAATTTAATAAAAAAAGCCAATCCGAAGTTTTTGTATTTTAATGTCGCCACTCAATCTGCCATTAACAAATTGCCGAACGGAATGAATTGTCATACTATTGTGAAAAACCACTCTTGGTGGGAGGATAAAATAAAAGAATCCTTTCAAGATTTCAAAATAATCAATAAAGAAATATCCCCAAGCGGAGCGCCTTCCGTAATCTTCACTCTGATATTGAAATAAGATGTCAAACTTCTACTTTAAAAAAGACAAAACCTTATTCATTCACATACCAAAAACAGGGGGATGGGGTATACGACACAATCTACTAAAGCCCTCTGGGAGAAGCTTTGGCTCTGTCCCCCAAAATTGGTCTTATGATTTTTCATTTGCTTTTGTAAGAAACCCCTTTGATAGATTTTGCAGCGCGTTTAGGATGTTCAAATATGGAGGATTAGATTGTAATACTCCTACAAGTAAAAATCTGACCATAGATAAAACGATAGAAATACTTCTCGACAAAAACATAAGCCATTCTCATCAAGGTTCAATAGAGTCTAACATAAAACACCATACGATTCCAATTACCCATCCTTTTAATTGTATATCCTATGCTGAAACTATATATAGGTTTGAGTCCTACTCGGATGCCTATCATGACATATGCGACAAACTAGGGAAAGACGTAAAAATGAGACACACAAACAAATCCCTAAACAACAACAAGCATTACAGCGAAATACTAACCTCCAAACAGAGATTGTCTTTGGAAAAAATATACAAGAAGGACCTAGAGAAATTCAATTACACTTTTTAAAACACGCAATATACAATGAAGAAAGTAATAATCACAGGAGTAACGGGGCAAGATGGAAGTCACATGGCAGACTATTTGTTGGCAAATACCGACAATTACATCATTGCTGGTGTGCGCCGACTTAGCGTAAAAAACCACGATAACATCAAACACTTAGCTGACAACCCTCGCTTCAAATTAATAGACCTCGACATTACAGACCAATCAAATGTTGACCGTGTTATTGCGGAAGAGATGCCAGACTATTTTATTAACTTCGCCGCGAACTCATTTGTGGGTATTAGCTGGAATATGCCAGAAAACCACATGAACACAAACTGTATGGCTGTTCTTTATCAACTGGAAGCGATTCGGAAACATTGTCCCAATTGCCGTTATTACAACGCTGGCAGCTCGGAAGAGTTTGGTGACGTTGTTACCGCTCCACAGGATGAGACTCACCCATTGCGCCCTAGAAGCCCTTACGGAGCTTCTAAGGCTTCCGCGAGACACTTGGTGAAGGTGTGGAGGGAATCTTATGGTCTTTACGCAATTCAAGGATGGCTTTTTAACCACGAAGGAGTTCGTCGCGGAGAAGAGTTTCTTACCCGTAAAGTAACAAAAGGAGTTGCAGATATTTTTTGGAAAAACAGCATAGGAGATGAATTCAAACCTCTAGAACTAGGAAATCTAGAAGCAAAAAGAGACTGGTCTGATGCTGAAGATTTTGTGGAAGGTATCTGGTTGATGCTCAACCAAGAGAAGCCAAAAGAATACGTTCTCGCCTCTGGGGAAACACATACCATTAGAGAGTTTGTAGAAATAGCTTTTGGATTTGCTGGCTTCAATACAGACGAGTGTTATTGGGAAGGAGAAGGTATACACTCTAAATATTATTGCTGTGACAAACTTCTTGTTCAAGTAAATTCAGAATTCTATAGACCCGCAGAAGTTGATCTTTTGCTTGGCGATCCAACCTTGGCTGAAACAGAACTTTACTGGGAAAGAAAGACAGACTTTTTAGGTCTGGTGAAAAAAATGGTTGACAATGATATAAGGATGTGATATTCTTGTTCTATGCCTAGAGGTAAAAAGCAATGCCCCTCTTGTAACAGCTTTGTCGGATTAAGAACTTCTACATGTGAGTGCGGCCATAATTTTCTTTTCAAAAAGAACAAGAAAAAAAAGATAAGCAAACATTCTATTCTCAAAAGAATAGTCTTGCGTCCAGAAAAAGACGTAAGGCTATTTTTTATGAGAGAGATGAAAATTCTCAACTCCCTGTGTGATAGATACAGTCTGGAGTTTATGAATATTGTTAACTTTGGAAAGCAATTTGATTCTCTGGCTTATTTAGCAAGCCCGAAATTAAAAAATACTATGGATCAAAAATTCAGAGCTTTTAATTATGTGGTTGACAACTCTAAATATCCAACCTATAATATAGGAGAGAAGTTCGGAGAGAACAAAGAGATAAACAAAACAAAAACAATTAGAGATTTTTTAGATGAGTAAAATAAAAGAAGAAAAAGAAGAAAAAGAAGAGTCCATAAACCTGCTTGGAAATTTTTTAAAAAGCAACAAAGAGGATCATTATAACTTTGAAGACGACACAGACTATAAGATTTCAAGTGGATCTTTACAGTTTGATTTGCAGCTTGGGGGAGGTTTCGGGCCAGGTTTACATAGATTCACTGGGATGAATGAGGGCGGTAAAACGTCAGAGGCTCTTGAAGTAATGAAAAACTTCTTAATAACAAATCGTAATTCTAAAGGTGTTTACATCAAAGCTGAAGGAAGACTCTCTCCAGAAATGAGAAAAAGATCTGGCATTAGATTTGTATTCAAGGCTGAAGATTGGCTCGATGGAACATGTTTTGTTTTTGAATCTAATATTTATGAAACCTGCGTTGATTTAATGCGCAAACTGATAGTAGAAAACAAGGAGAAAGTTAAATATTGTTTTGCCTTAGATTCTGTGGATGGTTTATTGCCAAGAAATGATATTGACAAGGGGTTTGAAGACTCGGCGAAGATTGCTGGTGGAGCAGTTATCGCTGGGGCGTTCATGAAAAAGATGTCCATTGCTTTGGCTAAACGTGGACACATGGCAATTTTCATCTCTCAGGTCAGAGCAGATATTAAACTAGACCCATACAGCAAGGCTCCAGTAAGACAAACTACAGCTACTGGAGGAAATGCCCTCTTACACTTTGCAAACTGGATAATTGAATTCGAACCAAGATTTAACAAAGATATAATACTACAAAACCCATCTGTAAAAAAGATGGATGCCCAAACCAATCCCCCTATTGGTCACTTTGCCCAAGTAACGATTAAGAAATCACCAAACGAAAAGACAAATACAAAGGTCAGCTATCCGATTAGATATGGAAGGAGCGGAGGCAACTCTATCTGGATTGAAAAAGAAGTGGTTGATTTGCTTTATGCTTGGGAGTTTGTCAAGAAAAGCGGATCTTGGTATAAAACCACCGAAGAGTTCAAAGAACTTCTTGCAGAAAACAAACTTGAGTTTCCAGATAGCCTCCAAGGAGAAACTAACGTTTTTAAAACAATTGAAGATGATGCAAGACTATCGGCATTCTTGGTTTCTTACTTCAAGAACGCCATTGGCGAACTCTCATGAAATTCTTAGATCCGTATGGTAACCCAAGGAATTTAAAAAATGCTAAAAAATACCTCATTGATTGGAATGCTAATAGCAGAAGTAAGTTTCAAAAAAAAATAAAGGACTTCCTTGCCGACAGCTGGAAAAACGATATTGTTTTTGAAGAATTTAGAATAGCAGGTACTATGTTGTCTTTAGATTTCTATAATGCCAACAAAAAAATAGCAATAGAAGTTCAGGGGGATCAGCATGTTAAGTTTGTTAAGCATTTTCACAAGACAAGATTAAAATATTTAGAACAACTAAAAAGAGATCAAAAAAAACTTGACTTCTGTGAACTTAATGGTATAAAGCTGGTAGAAATATACAAAAACGACGTTATAACAGCGTCATTTTTCACAGACCAAGATATACATTTATGAAAAAAAATAAAGACGAGGACACAGAATTTTTAATCCCAGACAACTTCTTAGATAAGATTTATGAATTCAGCGGTTCGGCTGATAAAAACAAAGGTTTCATATTGGCAGTTTGCAACGAAAAAGGAGACCCAAACATATACTCTAGACACGAATCTTCAGTTATTGAAATGGGGATAATAAAAGCGGTAAAGGATTATGTTGATTTGGATTCGAATAAAATTATAAAAGGGATTTAATGATATACAATTTAGAATTAGAGAAACAACTCTTAGCTGGTTTAATAAAAGACCCAGATGTTTTTGCCGAGATATCTAACTTTATAGATAGTGATGATTTTTATTCTCAAGATAGCAACTTACATAAAACAATCTTTACGATTATTAAGCAAGCCGTCCAAAGCGGTGAAGAAATAGATGAGATAATTGTTGGCCAAAGGATAATGAGTGTCGGACTCTCTTTTGAAGACAATTTAAATCCATCTGATTATATAAAATCCCTAGCTTTAAGAAAGGTTCCTAGCGGTAACGTTATAAAGACAGCCAAGGAATTAAAAAAGATTTCGGTAAGAAGAGGCATTTATAAAGCCGCGCAAGACATAGCTAGAGAAATGAAAAATATTTCTCCAGATACTCCATATCATGAAATTGTAGAAAAAGCAGACCATGTTTATAATTCCAAAATTAATTTATATGAAACAGGAGAAGATTCTCCTGTTAATATTTATGATGAGATGGAATATTTAGTCGAGGACAGAGGTAACAACCCCATTACTGATTTCGGCATGATGGGTCCCCATAAGAAGGTTAATGAGATGTATGGTTCACTTCTGAGACCAGGCAACATAACCGTAGTAGTGGCTAGATCTGGCGTTGGTAAAACACAATTCTGTATGCACTACGCAACTTGCGTTGGTTCAGAATATGATGTCCCTGTTTTGCACTTTGATAATGGGGAAATGAGTAAAGAGGAGTTGATTATGAGGCAATGTTCCTCATTGTCTGGAGTCCCAATGCATTTGCTAGAAAGCGGTGACTGGAGGAAAGCTGGAGAAGGTGTCGTTCAAAAAGTAAGAGATACTTGGGGCAAAATAAAAAAACTTAAATTTTATTATTATAACGTAGGGGGCATGGATGTAGATGCTATGGTAAACACCCTTAAGCGCTTTTACTTATCTAAAGTTGGCCGCGGTAACAGAATGGTATTTTCCTTTGACTATATTAAAACAACCAGCGAATCTTCCGCTAACAAAAACGAGTGGCAGATTGTTGGAGAGATGGTTGACAAATTTAAAAAGTGTGTACAGAAAGAAATTTTGCACGATGGAGAACCAATCATAGCCATGATTACTTCCGTTCAATCTAACAGACTAGGAATTACGAACAACAGAAATGCACAGAACGTCGTTGATGACGAAAGCACCGTTTCTCTTTCTGATAGAATTATTCAGTTCTGTTCTCACATGTTTATACTTAGAAACAAAACCGCTGACGAGATAGAGATTGAAGGCGCTCAGTTTGGAACTCATAAACTCGTTAATGTCAAGTCTAGACACCTGGGAAAAGATGTTGCTGGCGCAATACAACCAGTTCAAATGGGAGATTCACTGAGAAAGAATTTTGTAAACTTAGAATTTAATAACTTTAAGATTACAGAAAGGGGCGACCTACGCGATATTGTAAGATCTATAGATGGAGTACCACCATTAGAAGGCTCAGAAACAGATGAAATCCCAGACTTCGGCGGAATCTAAAAGCATGAAAGAGGTATTAGAAAACCTTGGCTACAAGCTTATCGACAATGGTAACCATTGGCGAACAAGCGCGTTATATCGTGATGGAGATAATGCAACAGCGTTGCAAATATATAAAGATAGCGGAGTTTGGAAGGACTATGTTAACGACTCAAAACCCAAACCGTTTGAAGCTTTAATAAAACTTACTCTTCGCGGACAACCTCAAAAATTAGAAGACACCCTTAAATCAATAAGCTCTGGTGACGCGGGTCTTTCTGTGCATAAGACTAAAACATTAATAGAAATGGAAAAAATTTACGACAATAGCATACTAGAAAAACTGTTCCCAAATTATAATTTTTATTCAAAAAGAAAAATATCAGAACAAACCCAAAAAGACTTCAAGGTTGGCTTGGCTGGAGCTGGGAACATGTATAGAAGAATGGTGTTTCCCATATACAATATACACAAACAAATTGTTGGTTTTTCTGGCAGAAGAGTTGACGACAATGATTATGCTAAATGGAAACACATAGGTAAGAAAAATAATTGGATTTACCCAAGTTTTATACCTAATGAAGAAACTGTAGATTCTATTATTCACTCTAAAAAATCTGTTTATTTAACGGAAAGCATTGGTGATGCAATGGCTTTGTACGATCAAGGCATCAAAAATGTAATAGTAATTTTTGGGTTGTCTGCTAGCCCCAACATAATATCTTATCTATCAGGTATTACTTTGGATAAAATCATTATAGCTGGGAACAACGATCTATCATCAAAAGATAATAGGGGTTTAACAGGCTCTATTAAAAACTATTTAAAACTCTCCCGTTATTTCGATCTTGATGTTTTGTCTATCAAGCTACCGCCAAATAAACAAAACGACATGGGCGACGCACACGAAAACTCTTGCGATCTTGTTGCTTGGTCTAAAGAGGAGGTGGACATTAAAAAACAAAGGCAATTTATCTCTAATTTTGTCGCAGAACAAAGCCAAAAATTTTCAAAGTCAGATATCAAGAAAGCGAGAAAATTAAATGAGTGAACCACAAACCCCGTTATCCGCCAGCAGAATCAAGACCGCGGAGAGTTGTTCTTGGTTGTATTGGACCAAGTACAAACTAAAACTTCCAGACAGAAGCAATGATGGAGCCAGAAGGGGTTCTATTTGTCACTTGATTTTTGAACTTCTTGGGGATAGCAGGAGGAGGCATTATTTTGATGAGATAATCAGAACGCTTGATATTTTCAGTGTACCCTCCATCAAAAGGCTTATGTTTAAACACGCTTTTAGAGAGGGTGTTGACGATGAGGACAACATCCGAATGATGAAAGAGATGACCCTTAACGGTTTGATGTATGACTTCTTCGGGGATAAAGATGGAGAGCCGACAGAGGAACATTCTGAAAAAGACTTTCACATTGTTGTAAACGATGGTGTTGTTAAGTATAAAATTAGAGGTTTTATTGACAAACTGTTTCTTTATAAAGATAAGAAATATGCACTTATCAGGGATTTTAAAACCAGCAAGGAAACTTTTAAGGGTAAGGACGCAGAAGACAATATGCAGGATCTTATGTATAGCCTAGCGGTCAAACACATGTTCCCAGAATATAAAACCAAGCAAAGCGAATTTTTGTTTCTTAAGTTCGACCTTATCCCTGATATAAAAAAGAGTGGTATTGTTAGAATGGAACCTCTTGACGAGCATGATCTTCACGGTTTTGAGCATCACCTCACAGAGATGCAACACTACCTTGACAACTTTACCGAGGGTATGGCTACAAAAAACATGGCAGCTTACAAAGGGTTTCCAAGTGACGGGTCATTCAGCTGTAAATTGCTATGCGGGTTTGCAAAAGAAAAAGGACAGCTCAAAAAAGACGGTACACCAATGTGGCATTGCGGTATGAAGTTTGATTTTTTTTATTATGAAGTTAAAGATGCAGAAGGTAATGTTGTCCGCTCTTATTTTGATGATGAATTCTCAGAAGACTTAGTCCCCAAAGGAGGATCGTTTGAAATGAAGTATTATGCTGGCTGCCCAGCACATAATTCTTGACACCTTTCATATTGTTGTTATAATTATAACACAATGACGCCAGTATTTAAATCGACATACTCATTTGGAAAAAGTATCCTAACCTTAAGTGATTCACAAGTTGAGGGGGGACCAGACTCAATCATTAGTATTTGTAAAGACAACGGGATCAAAAATCTTGTATTGGTTGAAGACAACCTAACGAGTTTTATGAAAGCTTTTCACGTTTGCGAGAAGAACGACATTGATCTTATTTATGGATTGCGCATTACCATGTGCAACGACGGAGACGAAGATTCCGACTCTGATCATAAAAGCGTAATCTTTGCAAAGAACGATGAAGGGTGTAAGTTATTAAACAAGATTTATTCATGTGCGTTTGTTGAGCATGAAGGAAGGATAACTTATAAAGAACTGTCTAAGCTTTGGAATAAAAACCACCTTTCTTTTGTTGTCCCATTCTACGATAGCTTCATCCATAAGAACAACTTTTTGTTAAAGAATTGTATTCCATATCTTAAAGGACTGAATCCTAAGTTCTGGATTGAAAGAAATAACCTGCCGTTTGATTCCCTGCTAGAGAAGAAGGTTGTTGAATTTGTGGGTAAAGAATATTCAACGTCTTTGGTGAAAACTATCTACTATAAAAACAAAGATGACGTAGAAGCCTTGCAGACATATAAAATTTTGTGCAACCGAACATTCGGTAGACAAGCCACCCTATCATGTCCTAACCTCAGTCACTTCGGAAGCGACGAGTTCTGTTTCGAATCTTATTTAGAAAAAACAAAATGAACGACAACCTACTAAGATACAACAAAAAGCAAAAGTATATTGTTTTCGATACTGAAACCGAGGGCTTAAATCTAATTAAGTCTAAACCTTGGCAAGCGGCTTGGCTGGTAATTGAAGGAGACAAAATCATCAAGAAGTATGACAAACTTATCATGTGGAAAGATTTAAATGTTTCAAGGGATGCTGCCAGAATAACAGGCTTCGACAGAAAATTCTATAACAGAAACGCGGAAGATCCCTTTTCTGTTTGGAAAGAACTCTCCAAGTATTTATACGACGAAGACTATCTTATTATTGGACAAAACCTTTTGGGTTTTGATGTTTACATGGTGGATGTTTGGCGTAAATTGATTGGTGAAAAACTAGACCAATCTTATATAGAAAGAATTATAGACACCAAATGTTTAGCGATGGCGATAGCTAAAGAGTCTCCAGTTGACAAAGACAACTTCATCTACTGGCAATACAGATGGTTAGACTACAGGCAGAGGGGCTTGAAAACCTCCCAGCTCTCGCTACTTAAGAAGTATGAGATTGACTTCGATAAAAAGAGACTCCATGATGCTTTATACGACATTGAAATGAACTTTAAGATTTTCAAAAAACAACTTTACGATATTGAATTATGAGATACAAGAACCCATTCCCAGTAGGAGTTAAACTCCCAGAAATTGTTGTCCCAGACAAAACCCTGCTCTCTCTTGGTTTGTCTCATGGTAGCAGTAGTATTGATATTCTCAAGGAGCTTTGCAGAAAAGGTTTACGCGACAGAGGTTTAAGAGGAAAAGAAAACAAGAAAGAATACTTCGATAGAACGATCATGGAAATTGAAGTTCTTGATGATCTTGGCTTTGTTGATTATATTCTTTTGAATTGGGACATTCTTGATTTCTGTAAAAAGAAAGAAATCCCAACTGGTGCTGGAAGAGGTAGTGCTGCTGGCAGCTTGGTTTTATATCTGCTAGGAGTAACAAACATTGACCCTATTGAACACGGCTTGTTCTTTGAGCGTTTTGTATCTAAAAGCAGGGCTAGAAAGATTGAACATAACGGCGAGGTATTTCTTGACGGCTCTCTACTTGCTGATGTTGATAACGATATCTCTTATGATCGAAGGGTCGAGGTTATTAAATACATTGAGGAAAAATACAAAGGAAGAACATCAAAAATCCTCACACTAAACTCGTTAAGCTCTAAACTCTGTATGAAGGAGTGCGGTAAAATTGTTGCTGAGTTATCTGAAACTGACGTTAATCAGATTAGCGATAGCATACCGAAGCATTTTGGTAAAGTAGTGAAACTTAAAGTAGCTGTTGAAGAAAGCGAAGCTTTTAAAGGCTTTGCAGAAAAACACAAGAAGTCCTTTGTCATTGCTCAAAAACTTGAAGGCTTAATTAAAAATTCTGGCGTTCACCCATCTGGAATTTCAATCAGTTATTACAAGCAGGAGGACATTATGCCTCTTCAAAAAACCAACGATGGATCTTTAGTTTCTGGTTACGATATGGACGATGTCGCTAGTCTTAGTGTTAAGTTTGATATCCTTGGTCTGAGGACGCTTTCGGTTGTTCATGATACTTGTGACCAACTTGGGTTAAAAGCCGCTGAGATCGATCCTAATCACGAAAGCATCTATACTGCGCTATCCTGTCTGCAACAACCCAAGGGTTTGTTCCAAATTGAGGCTGACGTAAACTTCAAGGTTTGTAAACAGGTCGCGCCGCGAAACCTTGAGCAGCTGTCTGCTGTTGTTGCTATCGCAAGACCTGGAGCATTAGACTTCAAAGATAGCTACTCTGAGTATGTTAGGTCTGGAGAGTTCAACTGCGTCCATGAATTCTTTGATGATATCTTAAGTTATACAGGGGGCATTCCCCTCTACCAAGAGCAGTTAATGAAGATGGCCGTTAAGGTCGGATTTAGTCTCGACGAGTCAGAACAGCTTCGCCGCATCGTTGGCAAGAAGAAGGTTGAGGACATGCCAGCTTGGAAGGCTAAGATTGAAGAGAAAATTAAAGAAAACAATTTAGACCCAGCAATTGGAGATGTTCTTTGGAAGGTCGCAGAAGACTCTGCCAACTATTCATTCAATAAATCTCACAGCATATCCTACGCTTACTTAGCGGCTATTACGATTTATTTAAAATTTAACCATCCTAAAGAGTTTTTTCTTAGCTTGCTTAAGATGGCTAGGTTTGAGCCCAACTCTCATGAGGAGATCGCTAAAATATCTCAAGAGCTTTCATACTTTGGTATAGAATTACTACCTCCAGACCTAAATCTATCGGGTTTTGACTTCAAAATTGATGGCGAAAACATCAGATATGGATTAAATTCCATCAAAGGAGTGTCTGGAAAGGTTATAGAATCCTTAATTGAATTCAGAGAGAATAAGTTTGACCATAAATATGATGTATTTATGGCGGCTAAAGATTGCCACGTTAATATTGGAACTATGTCAGCCTTTATTCAGGCTGGTATGCTTGACTCTTTAGTAACAACTGACCGCTGTAGGCTTGTTTTGGAAGCTCAAACATTCAACATACTAACCGATAGAGAGAAAAGAAATGTCATAGAACTTGGGGATAAGTTTAATTACGACATACTTAATACAATACACTCTTGCAAGAAAGAGCAGACCCCAGCTGATGATGGCAGAGTATTGTTTTCTGATAGTAGGTTCGAGACGTTCAAGAAAAGATACCTACCTTACAAAAGTATATATGAACAAAACGCAAGCCACATAAAGTTCGCCAACTGGTTTTTTGAAACCAAACTGTTAGGTTATAGCTATTCATACACTATTAGAGATATATTCTGCGATGGCGACTCTAGAAGTTTTCACACATCAGAAACAATTAGAAACTCGTTAGCTAGAAGAAATGTTAAATTTGTAGGTCAGATAACAGATATAAACAAAAGAACTAGCAGAAATGGAAACAAATATGCAAGACTTGAGATGCAAGATGAACTGGGTTCTGTATGCGGTTTGTTTTTAGACAGCAATTCAAATGAAAGGTTGACAGAATACTTGAACTCTGGTAAAACCTTGCCCAAGAAGGGCGATATCGCCATCATAACTGGGTCTGTCGGAGATGACATCGTCTTCGTTGACTCAATCAAGACTATAGAAGAAAAAATTTATATGAAACTATCCGAACTAAAATGAGTGTATATAATCCTGTGATATTTAAAGATTTTAATCTTACCCCTAGAGCTAAAAAAGCTTATAAGGATGCTCATGAAACGGCAAAAAAAATAGGGCATTCAAATATAAATAATATGCACGTTTTTTACGGATGTATAAAAAACGCATCTGAAGACTTTGATCTCTTTATGCAAGAGTGTGGTGTAGATACAGCACGAAAAAAAGAGTTTCTTTCTATAATCAAAAAAGCAAAATTAAAAAACGATGAGAAATTTTTTGCAAACCCAAACTCAGATCCTTGGCATTTAGAAGTTCTCGATGCTGTAGGCCATGCAAACAAAATATCAAATGAACTTGGTCAGCATTATATTGGCATAGAACATATACTATTGGGCATCATAAATACCTCTCCATATGTCTTTGGCGAATTCGATGATTTTGTTTTCGACGTTGAAGATTTCAAAAAAGATCTTGAAAACTTCGTTTGTTTTGATTTTGTAAAAGAAAATAAAGGCAAAAGACTTGAAGATGTTGTGGACAGTTCTGGATTAGATTTAGAAGACATTGAAAAAGATTTAAATAATTCAGGAGAAGAGGCTCAGTCTCAAAACTCTCCTATGGAGTTTATAACAAATTTTAACAGTTTATACATAGAAGGTAAACTACCAGATATATACGGAAGAGAAAAAGAAGTTGACGTTTTAATTGAGACTATATCCAAGAAAAATAAATGCAATGCAATTCTTACTGGTGACGCTGGAGTTGGTAAAACCTCAATAATAGAAGCTCTAGCCTCCAGAATTTGCAAAGCTGATATCCCTACCAATTTAATAGGGGCAGAAGTTCTAGGTATAGATTTAGGTTCTATGCTTGCTGGTACACAATACAGAGGTCAGTTTGAGCAAAAATTCAAAAGCCTTTTAAACATGGCAAAAGAGAACCCGCACATGATATTGTTTTTTGATGAAATTCATACCATTTTTGGCGCTGGAGGAAACCAGGAGGGAGGCTTAGACGCGGCCAATATGCTAAAACCATTTTTAGCTAGAGGTGAAATAAAATGCATTGGGGCTACCACAAGCAAAGAATATACAAAAATTTTTGAAAAAGATGGCGCTATGAAGAGAAGGTTTCTAAATATAAAGGTAGAAGAACCTTCAAAAGAAGAAACAAAGAAAATACTATACAGTTGCAAGAAAAAATATGAAAAATTTCATAATGTAAAGTTTAGTAAGCCATGCATAGATTATATAGTAGATATATCGGCCAATTTAATTAGTGACAAAAAATTCCCAGACAAAGCTTTTGATATAATGGATCAGGCTGGCGCGAGAGTTAAAATCAAAAACTTTAAAACGCCTAGAAAAATAGTAAACTCGCATGACAAACTAATGAAGTTTTTTATGTCTGGCGAAACTGATGAAATAAAAATAAAAGAAAATTTCGAATCTTTTATGGAGGACATTAAACAAGCAAATAAAGAAAATACTGTTGAGGTAATAAACATGAAAAAATCAGATATTATATCTATTGTTTCAGAGCAAAGCAATGTGTCCATAAAACAAATACAGAATAATAAAGGAGGCTTTAGCTCTTTTCTTAATAGAATTTCAAAAGAAGTTTTTGGCCAAAACGAAGAGCTTCAAAAAATAAACGACTTATTATCTTGTGCTAAAGTTGGTTTGTCTGACGAAAACAAACCCTTAGCCAGCATGTTCTTTGTTGGGCCAACTAGTGTCGGTAAAACCTATACAGCAAAAAAAATAGCCAAGCATTTTTTTGGTAATGAAAAAGCCATTATACAAATAAATATGGGAGAACTTCATGATAAAACTGGGATAAACAAGCTTATAGGAGCTAATTCTGGATACGTCGGTTACGAAGAAGGTGGCTCCCTAACTAAATTTGTAAAAAACAATCCAAATTGTGTTGTGCTATTTGACGAGATTGAGAAGGCTGACCCCCAGGTATTAAATATATTGCTTAACATTTTAGACGAAGGTTATATAGAAGATAACAAACATGATAAAATAAACTTTTCTAAGTCAATTGTTATATTGACTAGCAATATAGGAAACGAAAAAGCTTCTAAAAAAAGCATGGGCTTCATTCAAGACGAAGAACCAAAGTCTGATAGTTTCAAGAAGTCTGTTAAAAGCAAACTAAAACCCGAACTTATAGCCAGAATAAATGAAATAATTGTTTTTAATGACTTGTGCGGAGATGATATAAAAAGAATAATTAACTACGAATTATCAATCATTAAGTCAAAACTATCTTTGTCAAATATAAACATTAACTATACAGCCAAATCTATTGATTGTATATTCAATGACATTAAAAATAAAAACCTACACGCCAGAGATATAAAAAACTACATAAGAGAAAAAATTCAGGTTCCAGCCGCCAAAATAATAGTAGAAAATAAAAATACATTAGAAATATCGATAAAAAATGTTGACAACAAAGTAAATGTATGCTAATATCAAGTCTTATGAGTACACGTAATCAAAATAAAATAATGAAAGCCATCCGTTCAACAAAAGGCCGTTTCTTCGGACTATATACAAAACACGGGAGTTCCATTAACGCTCAGTTTGTATCCGAAAGCCCTTCTTACGTTGTCGTCTACGACAGAAACAACAAAGAAAACAAAAAGCTCGCTAAGTCAAGTATTTCTGGGCTAAGGACAAAAGGAGTTAAAATCGGATCTGTAGCTTAATTTAATATCAACCAAACAATAAAAAGCGGTACGTTCTTAATTGACGTACCGCTTTTTTTCTTGAAAAACACTATATTTTTCATAGTATAGTTTATATGAATTCCAGCCAGGTTTTTAAAGATAAAGCCTTTATCACTGCTAAGAAAACCTTAACAGAAGGAGAAGATAAATTCTTGTTTGGGGTCATAAGGGATATATTTTCTGAATTTAAAAATGAAAAAGAAATAAGTGAAATAGAAGTTCTCGAAGAAAACGAAAACTTTGATAGTTATAAAGTAACTCAAAAAGAAACGGGGTTATCTTTTAATGTAAAAATATCTCTTGATAAAGAATCTTTACCGTTAAAAATTGAAGGTAGGTTTTTACATAAAAATAAATCTATTTTTACAAATAGACACATTCATCAAGGCTTAAAAAGAATAGGTGGTTCTGATATTATATATATTGTGACGTCTTATGAATACGCACAAGATATAAACGAAGTTGGTGCTGGATATTTATTCGAAAACTTTGACTCCTTGCTTTCTTTGGTAGACTGTTTTTCTGAGTTAGAATGCAGGTATAGTTTTGATTTCTACATAGAAAAACTATTAAGTGAGAAAATTATAGATGATTCTGAACTTTTAAAAGATTTTAAAAACAAAGACGAAATTTTGGACTGCCTTAAAGAAATTAAAACTCAAATATTAAAAAACTATGACAAAAAGATGTTTGATATTGGACAGGCTTGCCATGTAAATTTAAAAAAACAAAACGTAATAACAAGAAACGGCCTTTTTAAATTTATAAATTGTTGCGACATATTCTCTGGCACAAGTTTATTTAGTATTTGTAATTTATGTTTGAATGTTGGATTTAATGAAAATCAAATGACTGATATAATTAAAAAATACTCTGAATTTACAAAATTAGAAGAGAGTGATACTCTAAAGGCATTCAATAGGGTAATGAAATTAGCTGTCCCAATATTTTATCTTGACCTGCTTTATGAAGCTTTCATAGAACAAAAGTTTTTTCAAAACCAAAGAGGTGAAAAATTTATAAGCTTGGGCGGTTTAGCGACATCAAATTACCACCACTTATCAAAATTACCTAAAACAAAAAAAATAATTCAAACTTTAATTGTAAAACCAATCGCCGATGCTCAATGTGACGTTACGATACCCCCTCCCGTCGCCAACAAAGAAGAAAGCGAAGAGCAATTAATGAACGTTGAAAATAGAACTCAACCGCTAGATAAACCTAAGTTAAACGTATCTAAAAGCTTTGACAAAAACAAAAATTTAAAAATAAACCTTTCTTGGGAAAGGGTTTTTTCGGCCACTGGTTACTCGCCTTATATTAAAAAACCAAATGGGCTTGTTATTGAAAAACCAAACACAAGAGATTTATCCACTGAGTTTGACAATATTGACTTAATAGGTCATTATGGCGTCGGAGTTAGGTCTTTGTCTTCAGTTAGCAAAGATTCAGAATATTCTGTTAATGTTATAAATATAAATGACCTTCCAGTAAAAACAAAAAACAAAAACAAAAAATAAAAATTATGCAGTTTTATAAACCGAACTCTAAAAATACGGGAAGCGCATTTGGCTTCAGAATTGGTATACAAGGCAAAAGCGAAGAGCCTTGCCTTTATATGTCCGCTGTAAAACAACACTCTTGGAATTCAGATAAAAGAAGCGGCTCTTTTGCTGAAAACGCTAAAGACCCAGAAAAATCAATATCCATAAAGTTTAACGAGAGCGAGTTAGGTGGTTTTATTTACGCTGTAGAAAACTACGAAAAGTTTGGGGCTTTTCATAGCTTCGACGATAATAAAACAGCTATATCATTCAACCCATATACAAAAAACGATGGCTCTAAAGCATTCTCTTTTACCGTCACAAGAAACTCGGCTAATAAATTTGGAATGGGCATGGAAACGTCAGAAGCTTATCTTTTAATACAATACTTTAAATATGTATTAAATAAAATCTTCATTTACAGGGATGAAGAAAACCAAAAAAAATCTACTTAATGAAGAAAAAAACCATATTACTTCACTCCAATTCGTGTAAGGCATTTACTGGTTTTGGCAAAAACCAAAAAAATATATTAAAATATCTTTATAATACTGGTAAATATAATGTAATTGAGGCGGCAAACATGAAGATGAAAGACGACCCAGAGCTTGATTTTTTGCCTTGGAAATGCTACGGGACAATACCTAAGAACCACGCCAGTCTGCCAGCAGAACAAAAGCAAATGGCTGGATATGGTTTTTTTGAGATAGATGAAATAGTTAAAATTGAAAGACCAGATGTCTATATAGGTGTTGAAGATATATGGGCCTTTACGAACTTCCATCATAAGCCTTGGTGGAATAAAGTAAACAGCATGATTTGGACTACGCTGGACAGTTTGCCGATTTTGCCTCAAGCAATTCAATATGCCCCTAAAATAAAAAATTACTATGTTTGGTCAAGCTTCGCAGAAAAAGCGTTTAAGAAAATAGGTTATGATAACGTAAAAACGTTAAGGGGCTCACTTGACACAAATAATTTCTATAAACTAAGTGATAATAAAAAATCCGAACTAAGAGAAAAAAACAGCATAAATAAAAAAGATTTCATAGTTGGTTTTGTATTTAGGAATCAGTTGAGAAAATCTGTTCCTAATATTTTAGATGGTTTTAAAACTTTTAACAAAGACAATCCGAACTCAAAACTTTTATTGCACACTCATTGGGGTGAAGGTTGGGATATACTTAGACTTATAAACGAAAAAGAAATTAACAAGCATAATGTTTTAACAACATATTTTTGCAGCTCTTGCAATAATTATGAAATAAAAAGCTTTTCTGGACAAGAGTTGGAGTGTCCCAGCTGCAAAAAGAAAACATCTAACACGGCTAATGTTAAAGCTGGAGTCTCAGAAAAACAGCTCAACGAGATATACAATTTAATGGATGTTTATTGCCACCCATTTACAAGTGGCGGACAAGAAATACCAGTTCAAGAAGCAAAACTTGTAGAATTAATAACCTTAGTTACAGACTACTCCTGTGGTGAAGATAGTTGTTCAGATGAAAGCGGAGGTATCCCGTTAGACTGGCACGAATACAGAGAGCCAGGAACACAATTTATCAAGGCGTCTACAGACGCAAAAAGCATCCATAAACAACTGCAACACGTTTATGATATGTCCGAAGAAGAAAGATCACTTCTTGGAATTAAATCAAGAAATTGGGTTGTAAATAATTTTAGCATAGAAGTAATAGGCAGCCAATTAGAGAAAATTATTGACGACATGCCATTCTTAGAAGATGACGTTGATATAGAAAACGTTGTATACAATGAACTTTATGAGATGAAAGAACATTTAGAAAACGGAGAATTTATTATAGACTTATATAAAAATATACTCAATGATGATGTAGATGAAAATACCGATGGATATAAAAAGTGGCTATCAGATCTTGATTCTGGGTCTTTAGATAAAAACAGATTATATCATCACTTTATAGAAATAGCAAAAAAAGAGAATTTAAACAAGCCCGTTGTCTTTGAGGATTTATTGTCAAAAGATGATGAAGGTCAAAGAATCGCTGTTGTTGTTCCAGAATCTGGTACAGATTTGATTTTAATAAACTCATTAATGAAAAACCTAAAAAGAAAACACAAAGGCTATAATATATATGTATTTACAAAATTAGAACTTTTTGAATATATAGAAGACAACCCAAACGTTTATAAGTGTCTTCAGTATTCTCAGGTTATTGATAACCCAATTTCTATGGAGGGTTTTGGAGAAAATAAAGGCTTTTTTGAAGCGGCTTATTATCCAACCGCAACCACTCAAATTACCCCCTGTTACATTCACAACGGAAAATAAATATGTCACACTTATTAAAAGAATACTCAAAAAACCTAGAAGTTAAACCAACTAAGGTTGTTGTAAACAAACATTTTTTTCCAGTAATACCAGAAAAATATATTGTTATATATAACGAACAAGGAATAGAGGCAAAAAAATACAGGTATTACGCTCTTGTTTTAGATTTAATAAAAAACGTTTTAAATTCTCTTGACATAAAAGTTGTAATAATAGGAGACGGAGACAATATAACAAATAGGGCGGATTACTATTATTCAGGATTAAGTTTTAGAAAAAATGCTTACATAGTTTCAAAGTCTTTACTGTTTATTTCTGTTGATAACGCAGAGTCTCAGTATGCAAGCAGTCAAGGTATCAAAACAATTTGTATTTATGGCAACATATATTCTTCAATAACAACTCCTTACTGGTCAAATAAAAATAACAAGATAGATATTGAGCCAGACTGGGACTGCAAACCATGCATGAATGTTTATGATCCAGAAGATGCCATAAACAAAATACCAGCTGAAGAAATAGCCAACTCAATTTTAAAGCTATTAGGTAAAAAATTGACCCTACAAGAAAAGGTTAATTTCAAAACAAAAGCAGCAAATAAAAATAAAGAATTCTGTGTTGATGTTGTGCCTACAGAATATTTTAATATGCACGAATTTAAAGAAAATGTAATAAACTTAAGGCTCGATTTAGGAAATTTCCCAGAAAAAGTTTTTCAAGAATATTTAAAAAATCATAAATGTAATATAATCTTAAAAGACTCTATAATTAACGCAGAAATAATAACAGCTTATTCTAATAATATAGAAAACATAACCCTTATAGTAGAAAACGAACAAAAAATTATACCAGAAGAATACTTATTGATGTTAAAGACACTAGGAATAAAGTTTTTATTTTTGGTCAAAGATGAGAAAATATTAGATAATTTGAGATTTAGATATTTCGAAGAGAAGGTAGATATTTACAACCCTCAAAAAGAAAAACCAAAAAATGTAAGCAAAAAAGATAAATTTATTTCTTTTAAAACGGTTATTGACGGCAGTAAATCTTACAAATCTACATACCACTGGAAAAATAATATTGACAACTCGGATTATATAGTGGATAATGCTGATTACTGGGAAGAGTCAGATTACTTTTATATTTATGAGCAAAGCTAAAAAAACAACCGCCAAAAAAGCCGCCAAGAAAACTGTTGCAAAAAAGCCAGTAGAAACAAAACCATTTTATGGTCCAGACGTTTACAAAAGAAACGAGCATGGACTATTAGAGAATACCGAATACCATTTCAACGAAGACGGATCTGTTGATTGGAGGGCTATGATTAAATCAGAGTTCCTTTATCCCAACAAAGGCTGGTTTGAAATGCGCAACAAAGAAGTTCCCCGTTCTATTGAAGGGCTTAAAGACAATCAGTTGCTTGTTATGCTTGGAGGCATTAAAGACTTGCTTCGCTTAAGGGGTTACAAGCATCTTAGCTTCGAAGTAGAAAATGTCAGTGACGGTTATGTTACGGCTAATTGTAATATTTCCTTTATTGGCAATTATGAAAACGAGATGTCTCATATTGTCTATCAAGATTGCGCTAACGCCACAATAGAAAACACCAATGCGTTCTGCGATAAGTTTCTTGAGACGATTGCTTGCAACAGGGCTTTAGTTCGTTGCGTCCGCAACTTCCTCAATATCCACATCGTTGGTGCTGATGAGATTGACAAGTCAGATCCAACACCAACTGGCAACAGTACACAAACCGCCTCCTCTAAGCCTATAACGCCTTCTGGGCTACTTGAGAAGACTTTGGCGGCAAAGCACGACGTAAACAGCTTCGACGAGTTTAAAGAGCTTCTAAGAGCTTTATGGACAGACAAGAAGTATGTTAACGAAGACGTAAAAGATTGGGCTTCTTTCGAAGATATTCCAGCAAAAGAAGCAAGAAAGCTTATTGGTATTATATCTAAATGATAAAAAGAATAAAAGACCCAGAAGAGTTCTGCAAGCTATTGGATGATATTCACATCTTATTTAAAGAAGATGATGAAAAAAATGCTCATCAACTAGTAAAACACGATAAAGAATCAATCAAAAAGCGTTTTGCTAATAGGAAAATACTTACCTGGTCTTTTTTTGTTTGGGCTAATAAAACAGAAGATAAATATGATGCTATTATTTGCTTTGTAAATGAAAACATAAAGTTTGGTGAGAATATATTTTCTGAATATTTATGGCTATCTAAGAATCCAAAATTTGGTTACAAGCTTTTAAAAGAAGCTATTTCTTTTGCAAGGAAAAACAAATTCAATTACATAACTTTAACCACTGTAGAAAAAAACCCTTGTTGCAAAAGAAACGAAAAGTTTTATAAAAAACTTGGTTTCTTAAAAGACTCTACTTTATTTATATCGAAACTATGAACAACAGAATAGCAAAAAAAATAAGAAGAATAATAAACCCTCAAGACGCGACTACTCGCCGCGTTTACAGAAGAGCTAAAAAACAATACGTAAAAACCCCAAAAAGTCTAAGAAAAAATTTCTTTTTATTACTTAATGATTTGATAGACCCTCAAAACAACAATTAAAGACCGCAGGTAAATATAACTGGCGTAAGCCCATCGGGCGGTTCGAGAACGCCTGGAGATACTGGACCCCCAGATCCATTCTTACCATTATATAATCTATAATAGAAAGATGAGTTGTTTAGGCACCCGTTAATGAAAAGGGTGAGTTCTTCAAAAGAATTCATTCCAAAATTATACCAGCATTCGCCAGTAGCGGAAGCTAATTCTGTAGCTCCCGTAATAATCTGGACTCCATCAACTAAAACATCCAAATTACATGTGTCTTGTCCTTGGTATTGGAGTAAAAGTGACATTTCGCAGTCTCCAGTATAGAATGAATCCAAGCTGCCACCAGCACCAATTCCATCTAACCTAGTACTTTTAACACCGTTTTTTACCGAGTATACTCTATAATACAGCCATCTGTGTTCCATAGAGGTTCCAGGGGTGTATGTGTTGTCTATATAAGTTGTTACATTTGGGCCGAGTGTAGCTACTTGCTCCCATGTATCGAATATTCCTCCCAGTAATGATCTTTCTATAATAAAACTATCTTCGTCGCCAGAATTGTCTGTCCAATCTAATTGGACTTGTCCTATGGCTGGAGTTGCACTTGAAGCCGTGAAGTTTGAAGGCGTTGCGGGTGCGCCGCACTTATATAAGGGCGGAGTAGTGAGATTGAATGTGGGGTTAAGACCAGAATCATATACCACATTGCCAGAGCCGTCTGCGCCGTCATAAACTACATATCGGAATTGCTCTGGATTTTGTCCGAATAGCACCTGGGTTTGTAATTCGTGAGCATCGGGTAATGGAAAATTGAAGTATTCTGGACCAAATCCATCAAAAAGCTGGACACCTTGAGTACTGAATGGCCAAAAGAAAGGGCCTGTTCCATCGAGTCTGGTGATGACTTGGACACGAATTCCGTTTGAACCATCTCCAAAAGTATCAAAAATCGCAACCGACATTACGCAGTTTTCATTGGGGTCAGGTTGAGTATACTCGCTTGTTGTGACGGAAGCCACTGGTCCGCCTCCTATATAAATAGATGTTACTCTAAAATAAGTTAAAGTAAAAAATGATAAACCAGTGGCGGTGAACGTAGTTACGCCTTGTGCTGTTGAGCCCAATAACGTCCAGTTTGTTTGATCTGTAGAAACTTCTACGTCATAACCATCTCCATCAGACGCATAATCTGTCCAACTTAATTGCATTTCGTCCGCAGATAAAGGGAAAGAACCCTTAACAGCGGTAACAGATGCTACCAGAACATCTGTAGTAGCCGTAACAAAACCCGAAAGAGGATATGTAACTGGTGTTCCTCCAGTTGTATGGACAGAAGTTATCCTATAAGCATATAAATTATCTTGAATTAGTCCAGTATCAGTAAACGTAATTACATCTGGTCCAGTTGTGGTTACTGGTGTCCAAGGGTTAAAGCCTCCGCTATCAGATCTTTCTATAAAGTAGCCATCTTCTCCGTCTGCAAAATCGCCCCAATCTAATTGTATTGTAGCAAAATCAATAGTTGTCGCAGTAAATGACATAACGTCTGTTGTCGCTTGGGCTGTATAGCTTACGCTTGGTCCTCCTCCTGTATAAAAATCTGTTACCCTATAATAATATAATGTTTCAGGGTTTAACCCAGTATCAGTAAACGTAATTACGTCTGGTCCAGTTGTCGTTATTAACGTCCAATTTGTTTGGTCGATAGACCTTTCAATTTCATAACCATCTTCTGAGGCGCTATAATCTTCCCAATCTAATTGTATTGACTTAATACCAAGGCTAGTGGCAGTAAACGACACTGGGTTTGTTGTAGCTTGTGTCGTAATGCTAGCGACTGATCCCCCACCTGTAAAAAAAGATGTTATTCTATAATAATATAAAGTCTCAGATATGAGCCCAGTGTCAGTAAACGTAACTACGTCTTGAGCGGTTGTCGTTATTAACGTCCAATTTGTTTCATCGATAGACCTTTCAATTTCATAACCATCTTCCGTTGCACCAAAATCGTCCCAATCTAATTGCATTAAATTAAAACTAATTGGGGTGGCGCTAAAAGATGCTGCGTCGGTTGTACTTTCTGTTGTATAGCTTACGCTTGGTCCTCCTCCTGTATAAAAATCTGTTATCCTATAATAATATAAGGTTTCAGGTGCTAATCCAATATCAGTAAACGTAATTATATCTGGTCCAGTTGTCGTTATTAGTGTCCAACTGATTTGATCTATAGACCTTTCAATTTCGTAACCATCTTCTGAGGTGCCATAATCTATCCAATCTAATTGGATTGAATTAAAACCAAGAGTTGTAGAATAAAAAATCCCTAAATCACATGTATATATAACGCTAGTCAAACCAATAGGAGGGTTTACACCTACAGAATAAACGATAGGACCAGAACCTGCAGAGCCCTCATAGACTATATAAGAGAACTCGTTCCTCCAGGCCACCTCGTTAACCCTAACAGTTAACTCTTGATTGTTGCTCATCGCAAAATCCCAATATTCTGGGCCAGAACCTGATAATAATTGCAAACCTGTTAAAATTTCAACGCCGTTTATTAAGATGTCAATATTTGTGCCATTAGAACCATCCCCAAAAGAATCAAAAATCGCAACCGACATTATACAATCTTCTGAAACTCCTGCTGGCGTTGTATCTGAAGCTATTAAAGAATAAGATTCGCCTCCAGCCGTATAAATAGATGCAACCCTATAATAATATGTTGTTAACTCTGACAACCCAGAATCGTTAAATGATAATGTGTTTGCTGGCAAATTAATCACAACGGTCCAATTTGTTTGATCCGTAGATCTCTCTAATCGGAAACCGTTTTCGTCTGAAGAATTATCTGTCCAAGACAAACTCATTGTTGACTCAGTTAAAGCTGTTGCCGTTAAGCCAGTAGGTGCTGATGGCCCACATGTGAATATTGGGCCATAAGTACCAGTTAACAAAGGGTCTCCAGGATTTGATAATCTAGAATAAATCAAGTCCCCACCCCCATCAAGTGCGTTAAATAGTTCTATTTTTAAACCTTGCTGGCTATCTGTCCCCGCTACAAACTCATATTTTATTTCGTCTGTCTTTAAAACGGCAAAATTGAATATTTCAGGCCCTTGATCTGGAGATCCAATATTAATCAAGCCAGGAACCGCTACATCATTGACAAGAACCGTCATTGTACAAGCGACAGCGCCCCCAAGCCAGCCAACTAAATCGTCGTGAGATAATGCAAAAGACATTAAACAATCTCCAGTAACAGGGTTTGTGGTTGCTGAAGCGGCCGTTGTATATAAAGACCTATCTGTTTCACTATTAGGGCTATAAAAAGAAGCTACCCTGTAATAACGCAGCTGGCTACCAAATAAAGAATTATCAGTAAATGTAGTTATATCTGCTGCTGTTGTTGCTATTTCTATCCATGTTAAACCATCATTAGACCTTTGTATAACAAAACCATTTTCATCGTTAGAATTGTCTGTCCAATTTAATTGAATTTCTGTTTGTGAAAGAGCTACCGCTGTTAGTGCTGATGGGGTTATCGGACCCACAAATCCACAATTATTCTGCAAAGTATTTGATAGAGGTGGGACCTCTCCAGCGTTGCCTCTATAAAGTTCTTCTCCAGTTCCGTCAGGACCATTAAAAACAACATAATTATTTATCTCGTCGTAAACCCTATTTAGCCCAGCCTGGTTATTTGTATAATCGTATTCTACAGTTATAATGTCTCCAGCATTAACGCTAAAGTTATAAGTTATAGATCCGTTAAAATAAAGTGTTTTGTTTGTAAGGTATGGTAACGCGACGCCATTTACAAGAACGGTTAAAACCGAACCATACCACCCCTTATCAGAAATAGGAGAATCTTGGTATAAGGTTATGGAAAAAACGCAATCATAAACTACAGGAGTCAATCCACAATCGTTATATATTTCTTGATTTAGTTCCATTCCAACGTAAGGAAAAACTGAGAAAATCTCTGTTCCTGTACCGTCTGGGCCGTCATAAACTTGATAAACATTATTATCTGAAAAACCATTTGGATTTTTAGTTGCTTCTATAAACACCGTATCTCCTTGGTTGACGCCAAAATTTAATATTTTACCACCCTCCCCAGGACCCATATATTCTTCGGTCAAAAACCTATCTGGCAACCCATCGACGACAGCGGTTACCGTCCCGCCAGCATCCCAACCATCATCAAACGTGTCCTCCAATTTATTTAATTTAATTGAATAAGTACAATCAAATGGGCCGTATGGTGTTCCGCAATAATTTTTCAATATTATATTCCCATCTTCAACATGATGTTCCTCGTTTTTATTTCCAGCCCCATCAGCTTCGTCATAAATCTCATATAAAAGGTCATATAAACGGCCATTATCATTTGTGACAAAAGAAATACTAATCTCCTGAGTGTCTAGCACTTCAAAATTGAAAATTTCTGGTTGCTGCCCAGATAACGTAAAGTTTGTCGCTGTTGGTGACGGGATTCCATCTAGCAAAATAGTAGCGTAAACCGTTCCTCCTTCATCGTCCGTCCAAGTCGGGTTGAACGTAGGAAAAGAAAGGTATGAATCAGTTGTTAAAGATATTGAATATGTGCATACTGTTGTAGGAGGAGCTATATAATTACAGGTATTCGTTATGACACTTAAAGCATCAGGCTCTACACCTTCTGTGCTTTGAAAAATTTCATCACCAGAACCTCCTGTTCCGCTAAAAATTTTATAGTAGTTAAATTCCGATCCTTGAGTTCCAGGCGAATACTGAACTTGAATGGTGTCTCCTTCATTAACCCCGAAGTTGAAGAACGTAGGCCCAAACCCATCTACAAGTGTAGCGGATGTTATACCTGGAACTTGATTTCCGTTCACCAAAACAGTCACGGAACCCCCAAACCAACCCTCTCCAAAAAGGTCGTATAAACCAATTGAAAAATTGCAATCATATTCAACAGAAATAACCCCGCAAGAGTTGTTTATTTCTTGTGATAATGGTGGAGTTTGGCCTATGGTGCTTGCAAAAAGCTGTGTTCCTCCTCCTCCATAAGAGTTAAAAACCGAATAATGATTTTGCTCTGATGATAACCCCTCGGTATACTCAACAGTTAAAATAGAACCTTCTGTTACAAAAAAATCATAAATAACAGAGCTTCCACCCAACGTTAAATCTGCTGCGACTAATTGCCCATCTAAAAGAATATCCAACTTCCCCCCTTGCCAGCCATCTCCCCCAGTGTCATACAACACTACCGAAAAGACACAGGACTCTGGGGGGGATGATGGATCATACTCTGCTGGTTTTTGGGGTATAAGTTCAGCTCCTTCTGGCGGCAAGATTGGGTTTGGTGGAGCTATGAAAGAAGGCTTTTCTGGTAACGCTTCGCAACCTTCGCCCTGCTCCCATTTTTCATGTCCAACATAAGTAAGAAAAAGTTTAGCTGTGCCGTCTTCTGAAATTTTTAAATTTTCCGATACGAGGCTTGCATTTGGAATGCTGGCGGTTTGTATAATATCGCCATGTCTATCTTTTATTGAGAGTGTTACCGTTTTATTTTCTCTGTCTTCTAAAAAAGCAAAAGAGCTTTGCAAAAAAGCATCGTCAACATCTATTTCAACAGACGCCGAGTATTCTATTGGCTGTAAAAACTCAACAAAAGAAAAGCCTCCATAACCTATACCATTTCTGATTTTTCTTTGTATTGATAAACTGTGATTAAAACCAACAACCCTATTAGTAGAAGACCCATCGCAGTCTATTGATATTGACCCTTGATTCGGTATTTGTATTAATGGGTGTTCTCTTGGATCTAAATTATTGCTTGCATCTTTGCCTTTTTCCATTTGGTCGAACACCAAAAAGCTTGTGGCTATTTTTGGCACTGAGCCAACAGCGCAGTTTATAGAGTGAGAGTTTAAATAACCTTTTTCAAACCCATAATGTTCGCCCTCGTAATAAACACTAACCGCCATAGGGTGCATTGGGCTACATCTTAAGTAGGAGTCTAAAATTGGATCTTTGTATAACAAACTCCTATTTACAGATAGCGTTTGACTCACAGGGCCAGAAGGCACAGTAACCCCCCTGCTTGTCCCTATTGGTTTTAATACAGACGGGTTATTATTGTATTGTAGGTCTACGTTCGAAGCTCCGAATATTTCATACTCGTCAGCAAAAAACCTAGTTTCATAATTTAATTTTGCATCAAACATTATAACTTTCTTCTAAGTTTTCCGCCCATTCTTTGCTCTTCGTCAATAACCTGTAGAACCTGAGCTTTTATGATTTTCGCCATTCTTGATTGGTCTTTTTTATCTGTATCCTCCGAATCTTCTCCACCTTGTTGGGTTTCTCCAGAACCATCAGAATTCACCGTTATTGATATGTCTCCAACTTTACCAGTATTAGATTCTATTAGTTCTTGTAGCTTATCAATAACTTCTTTTGAATATGAATCTGAATTTTTTGAATCCTCACTATCTGATCCACTATTTAAATCATTCAGCCTATTAGCCCCTATTCTGTTTGCTGCAGAGCTATTTACTACAAACTCTCCACCAGACAACATTGAAGGTACAGTATCTACCCCAGAAGCCTGTGGTATGGATCCTCCAGTCGCCCTATTAATTGGCCGAAGCCTAGAAACATCATTAAAATCAGCGTAGCTTGAAATGTTTGGTCTTTCGCTTGCCGATCTTATATTAGAACCCGACAGATTAGACCCTGACACATCAGACTGAAACACGTTTCTGGTAACTCCTTGTGAGGCTTGATAAGCCTGAATATTAGAGGCCGTGACGTTTCCTCTGCTATTAACTACATTAACCAAACCTCCGTAGTTTTGGCCGCCTCCTCCTGGAATACGTGCACCTGTAAATACACCCTTTGTCTGGGCACCGAATCTGCCAAGCTTTGTTTGTTCTGCTATTGGCACTGTCGCGTCATATTCTGCTCCAGCATTTGCGGCCCCATTAGCGGCGGCATTTACACCAGCTGAGACAACAGCTCCAATAGCGGCATTGATAAGACTATCCCAAAAAGCCTTCTTTCTTCTCTTTTTCTCTATTTTATATTCTTCGTCTTGCTGCACTGATCGTTGAAACAAATTTAAAGCTTGACCTTTTGAGGCTTTTAATTGTTGTTGTGCTTGTGTCCCTGAGTTTCTACCAAAATTTGTTAACCTAACACTTTCTGTTTCTAAATCTATTTTAGATCTGGAGCCAAATTTATTTGACGAACCAGTAATAACATCATTTTTTCCGCTAGTAAATGCTTGTGTTGCGTAATTTAATAAATTTCCCTGACCTTTAATTGTGCCTTTGCCTTGTGTACCAGGAATAAAAAACCCGCCATCTCCATTTTGCTTTGGCAAATTAGCAAGATAATCTTCTTGATTTTGAACCGAACCTCCTACCGCAAACTTAGGTATGGCTCCTTTGTTTAGCATTTCCATAACTCCAGAACCGTATTTGTCAACAGAGCTTTTCCTCATTACGTATTCGCCACCCATAAGCATTGCTGGAACATCATCCTTAGTTCCAGAGCCCCCGTTAATTTTACCGCCGCTAGCAAACCCCCTTGGGTTTTTAAGGCCGAAAAGACCCGCTACGTAATCTCCTACTCCTCCCACAAAACCACCAAAACCTCCGCCCCCTTCAGTGTTTCCAGCGGGAGAGAACGCGTTGGTTATTCTACCTATTGCATTTTCTATGTTAGCCTCTGCTATTTTTTGCAGAAAAGATGTAGCAGCCTCTAAAAGAGTAGTTTTTAAACTTTGACCACCTTTAACGGCTTCTGATATACCACTTACCAACGCATCTCTAAAGTTTACGGCTCCTTCTACTATAGTTTGGTTTAAATTATCTGCGGCACCTTTTGCGTCTGTCCCTATACTGTTGGCTATTCTTTGACCAAGGGTGCCTTCATAAGATTCAATAGCGGCTATTTGCTTGAGTATTTCTTCTGTTTCTGCGGCAGAAGCTGAAACCAGCTGGTTTCTTAAAGATAGTATTTTAATTCTTTTCTTGTACTCAAATTCGATACTTCTTCTTTGGGCTGTGTCCTTGGCCTTTATTAAATCAAGTTCTTTTTTAGCTGAAAACTCCGCTTCATTACCTCCTCTTAATGCTTCTGCCCCACTAGACCCAGAAGCCGACAGTTCTTGTGTTGTTTTGGCTCCTATATTGCCTAGTGCTGAGTTTACAATTTGACTCGGGTCTGCAGAAGTGGCTATATTGAAAGTATTAGTTTCTATAGTATCCTCTAAAGCATTTAATGCATTTCTTACTAAGTTTCCAAATGTTGTTAGAGCTAAACCTGAATTTTTTAGAGCTATATCTAAATCTCCAAGACTTTTTTTTGTTTGTAATCCAGCGTTTTCAACGGTTGAAGAGAACTTGTCAGCTTCGTCGCCAAATTGAATTGATGGCAAGCCTCCGCCTTGTTTACCGACAGTGTTTTTTTCTGCTTTTGTTATTTGACTGTCCAAGCCAGCTCTTTCAGCTATAAGTTTTTCTATTCGTTTGTTGTTTTCTAATATTGACTTTTCTTCTTCTGGGCTTGTTTCAGAGGGACTTTTCTGAGGGAGTAAAGAAGTTGATTTGTCATTAATAACTTGTATAGCTTGTTGCGCCTGGGCTATCTTTGCGTCTATTTTTCCTATTTGAGCCACTATGTCTGCAGCCCTTTTAGTTCTTATACTTTTTTGCTGTTGAGTAAGTGATGACTCGGTCTCTCTTCTGTTTTCTCCTGATGGGAACAAGCTTCCTCTCTCTTGTTCCAGCCTCTTTCTTTCTTGAATATTAGCATCTAAAGCGAAGGTTTTATTCGTTTTCTCCCTAGACAATTCAGTTAGTTGAGGTCCATTTTTTACAATATTCGCAAACTCTTTTACGCTGCTTGCAAACTGCCCATTGGCACTTGTAAAGCTTGTCATGTTTTTAGATTCAGCGATTAGAATATCTAACGCTTCTTTCTTTTCTGTCAAAGCAAGCGCTTTTTGATCTGTTAAATTCTTCTCTATCTCGCCGCCAACTTCATCCAATATAGTTTTAAGTGCTTGTTTGTTAGCGTCTGTCGGCGAAGAAGCCGCTAAACTTGCCGCAGATTGAAGTCGGCTTGTGGTCCCTGTATCAAGTTCGCCAGCTCCAGCTGCTCTGAATTTTTTAACAACTGAAAGAACAAGGGCTTCTGAGGCTTTAGAAACAGCGTCTTCTTGCGCTCTTGTTAATGCAGCCCTCTGTACTTCCTGAGTTCTTTGTAGGGCTGAATTTTGACCTCTAGACCCAGATCCAGCCGCGCCAAGATTTATTCGATTTATTTCTATTTCGTCTTTAAGACTTAAACCCTCTTTTCTTAAGTCAATAGCTCTAGTTGCAGAAGTTAAAGCTCTATCTCTTATTTTTAGTGACTTTTCTTCCTCTTTTCTTTCTAATTTTATTAAATCTAAATTTGATCTTTTTAGTTGGCTTAAGGCTTCTTCCGTCGTCAGTTTCGATTCTCCTATTGTTAACTGAGTTTTTAATAAATCTACAGTTTTTTTATTTAATTCATACTTCTTCTGGAGATCTTTATAATCTTTCTCTGTTAACCTGCCGTTTTCTTCAAGCAAATCTCTAACGCTTTTAGTTATATCAAAAAACCTTTGTGCTGCTCTCGCATCGTTAAATTCGTTAGTAACCTTGTTTTCCGAGGTGTCTCTTTTAAGAAATTTATCATCGGCAAGAGTTTTTTCTGATATCTTTATTAGCTCCTGCGTCTTCTTTTTTTGGAAATCAATATCTGCCAGGTCTATCCTATTCTGCGCTTTCTTTAAAGTACTTACTCTTGACAATGAATTTTCCAACTCTTTTTGGAATTCTTCTTCTGTTTTTAATAGATTAAGTCTAGATGATAGTTCTATTTTTTGTTCTCTTAATAGAGTTACTATTTTTGCGCTGGCTAAAGCCTGTCTTGATATTAATTGGTTTTCTTTTTCAAGTTCTTTAGTTTTGTTTAAAGGTATGTCGAAAGTCCGACCTATTTTTCTATTAGCATTAGCTTGCAATGACTCGGCCTGACCTGGCTGGTTTACAATTTGCGCCACTAAGTCATTTTGTATCTCTTCTAACCTTTCTATTTGAGCGACAGTCAACCTTTCCCTACCCTCTTTTAACAACTTATCTATATTGGTCTGCTTTGATAAATCTCCAAAACTTTTAAACTCTTTAGATGTGAACAAAGAGGTAATTCCAAGATTTATTGAATCCTGTAATTTTTGGACTGCTTCTTTGGCTAAATTTCTTGTATCCGCGTCTGCTTTAACTTCAGTATTTTGGAAGACCTCTACTGTTTCAGTATCAGCCGCCTTCGGAAGAAGAGGAGAAAGAAAGCCTAAAATTCCACTTTTCTCTCTTTCTATTGACTCCGTGCGAGTTGGATCTTTAAATTTTATACCTTCTTTTGATTGTCTTGTCGATGAAAGAAACTCCTGTTCTTTAGTTAAAGCTTCCCCTTCTTTTAATTTCACCCCGAAACGTTTAGCTCTCTCTCTTTTTAGAAATTGTTCAGAACTTTGTTGTGCAAAATTCACACCAGCACCCTTACCTTCTAAAACTACCTTTGATATTTTCTCGTTAGCTTTGGCCACGTTGGCCGCAAAAGACTCCAAAGAATTTTTGGCGGCTTTATCTGGACCGCTTAAACCTTCAAATAACTGTTTTCTCCACAATGACAGGTCTCCACCAAGCGCCGTAACCGCTACATTTAATGCTTGATAACTTAATGCTGCTATACCTAAAAGGGGTATCAATCTAGCAAAGCTACCAACAACCCTAGGCAGGACCCTGCCTAAGAGGGGAAGCTGACCTGGCTGCTTAGAACCTCCTGTTAGGCTATTTCCTATTTTTCCTAAGGTAGCAGAACCGAACCCCTTGTTTTGTACTGTTTTTGAGTTTGTTATTTTTGAACCAAACTCTTTTAATTTAGATCTTGTTGCCGTAGAGGCTGCTAGTGGTATAGATCCTTTTCCTTTTGTTTTTAAACTTATCCCTAGAGAGTTAATTAAAATTAATGTCGTCAGAAATTGTCCAAAGCCTTCCGTAGCTTTAACCATATTTTTTTTGAAGCCTTCTGTTTCGTCTGCTGCAGAACCAATTCCAGCTTGGAGGGCATACATTCCAGCAGAAAGCCCAAACAATCTTCCACTGTTATCTTTAATGGCTTTATTCTGACCTTTTGATGCTACTGTGCTTTTCTTTTGTTCTTCAGTACCTTTCTTTAAAGCCTTATTGTATTTTTCTTGATCTTTCTCCGACCTCTTAATCATTCCGCCGAATCCGCTACTAAACTCGTTAGTTTTCCGCTTGTCAACAAAATTACGAACATAACCTCTAGCCGCATTCTGAGGAATAGCGCCAGTAGGCTCATCTCTAGTATTGGTTACAGCAAGTCCTTGTGGATTTGCAGAATTCCTAAGCTTTCCACTTTGGTTCAACCTTATTTGATTTACAGGGACCCCAGCATCTTTCTCTCGTTGAACAGCTTCTTCTAAAGCTGTTCCAGTTCTGGCAAAATTTGGGATGTAACCAGAAGCTTTTGCGTTAGGTAGGCTTACTCTTCTTCTAGGCTGTTTCTTTTCTTCCGATACCAAAAACTTTTGTTCTGTTGGATCGTTGAATGCTTTTTTTATTAGAGACTGTATTTGCTTACTGCCAGCTGTTCTTTTTCCATCAGCCCTCTTTAAAGGTTTGGTTCCCTTTTGGTTAAACTGAAATAAATCTATAAATTTCTTACTTACAGCCCCCCCACTTTCTTCAAAATCAAAAGGAGCTTTTTCTCCTTCGTCCCCGCCGCCAAGAAAAGCGTTCATTTCCGTGACGCCCTTAGTACTTAACGCAACAGCACTTTCAAATATACCACCCTCAACAGCCGTTGAAAAAATTCTGGCAGACTTCTTGGCTGCCGAATCAACCCGCTGTACAGAGTTACTAACATCGTTACCTTGAAATGTTTGACCCAGCAACTCTTTTGAATAACTTTGCAATGGTTTTACAAAAAGTTTATTTATAGCATCCCTACTTTGATCCAGTGATGACTTTCCGCCTTTTGCTGACAACGAACCTATTTGTAAATTTTTAAAAGTTACTTTTTTATAGCCTTCTTTTGCAAATTTCTTTGCTAATGGAGATTTTAAAAACCCAGACTTACCATCCTTGGAAAGCGTTGTTTGTGAGTTTTCCAGTCTAGGCTTGCCACTTACGTTAGATTTTGCAGCCTCTCCTATAGCCGCAATACCATATCTTCCTTGGGTGTCTATAACTAAATTTTCAGGCGTAGCGGTTGTTTTTTTGTTTGTCTTTTTGACTGCTGCCCCTCCACTTAAAATTATACCAGCTTTAGTGTTTGGATTAAATGATACTTTTGCATCTCTAGCGTCACTAAGAAACTTAGATGTGTCTTGTCCAGAATCCTTTATCCTATTATATTCAGCAGAAAATTTTGGAGCGGTTTTAAATTGAAATTGCTGTCTAGCAAAGTTTGGTATATAACCTCTTGATGCGTTTTTAAATTGAGAAATATCCCAAACGTTTTTCCCTCTTTTCGCTGTTCCAAAATACTTTTTAAATGCGCCTAATGAAGAAGTAGAAATTATGTCGGCTGAAATTTTAGAAAACCCACTTTTCTTTGCTTTTCCAATAGCATCTATAATTGCTAGCTTTACCGCTCCAGTTCCTCTTTTTCTGCCTCCAGACTTATTAAGGGGAGATGTTACTGAGCGTATTGATATGCTGTCTTTGTTTTTCCCAAGTGTATGAGCAAAATTTGGTATGTATCCGCCAGCATAAGAACCCCTTGTGAAAGAAGCCCCAGCCCTTCCCAAACCTCGCATAAAATCAGGTTGATTTTTCTTAGCGTAAGAAGATCCCTCTAATTGAGCTTGTGACCTTTGATCGTCTGTACCTGATCCAACCCTGCCTCTTCTCCTTTCATCTATAACGTCATTTGGTAAATACAAATATTCAACATCTCCTCCACTAGCTTTAACTGACGCTAATATTTTTTCAAAAGGTGCGCTAAACAGGCTGTTTTTTGCTTTGGCGGCTCCAGACAAAATAAGAAACTGCTTGAATTTTTTTACTTCAGCTAAAGATTTTATAATTTGGCCACCGCTTTTTTTGGCATACGTAGTCTTCCCTGCCCCAGCTGGAGCAACAAGAAGATCCTTCTTTGCGTTAGTACTAAGCACAGCGTTAAGAACGGAAGCTTTATTTGATCCAGTTAAATAGTCTGAATCATAAATACCTTTAAAGCCAGAGGTTTTTTTGCTCTGCGTTTTTCTTGGCACCTTGCTTATTCTTGGTGCTGCGGCAAAATTTGGGATAAGACCACCAGACGCATTTATTTTTTTAGCACCAGAAGGTAAACCCATTGACTTGACCATATCTTGATTAAATATAGCAGAGCCTCCATTGGCATAATTAGGAACAATATATTCGCTAGAGTTGGCTACAACAGTCCCCTTTCTACCACCGCCAAATGCAAAGTTCGGAAGGACAACAGCCTTTGAATCTCTTGGTGCGCCTCCAACTCCTTTTGATATGTCAGACCTTTCTTGGTCCATAGGTAAATACCCATCAGCGAAACGCGGGGCGGAGGTTGTTGTTCGGCCAGCTTTTGCAGCGGATGACGCGACTCCAGGCGCTGCACCAGCCGCCGCCTGTCTAATTTTCTCGTAAAGACTTAACTGCTCTTTTAAAGCAGTAGTGAAATACGCTGCGGTTTTCAGTTTCGCCTCCTCCGTGGTTTTTGAGCTGTTTTGTATATTTAAAATATCGTTTCTTATATTTCTATCGCCCAATAATGTTTGAATTATTTGGTCTTGTACAAGCTTTGTTTGTTTTGCTTGTTCATTTACTTTAATAAAACCAGTTAAGAAACCAGATATTGACTTGCCACCAAAAACGAGAAGGTCTTTACTGAGTTTGGCTACAATTAATCCAAAAACAGCCAAACCTGGACCACTTATAACAGAGCTTATACCCTTGACTATACCTCTTGCGAATGTAGAACCAAGACCCTCGCCCTCTAAAACTTCTCTTATTTTTCCAGCTAAACCGCTAAAGAAATCCAGTATGTTTCTAAGGGTATCCGTAACGCCTATTTCCCCTAAAACAACAGCAAGTTGTTTTATGTCTAACGTCACCCCGTTTATTGCAGAAGAAAGCGTTTTGCTTAAGGCTTCATTTTTTGTATAAGCTTCGTCTGTAGCGTTGGCAAAAGCTTCTGTAGCCGCAATAGCTAATGAGTTTTCACTGCTATAATCAGCCAAGGCAGCTAGTAATGGCGCAATTTGGAAACCTCCACCTATTTTTTCTGTTACCGACCTTACCTCAATATCATTTAAATTTTTCAACTCGCCAGCCAAACCCTGCAGGAGTTTTGTCGCTGGTAGTATTTTGCCCTCTACATCAGATATTTGAACACCGAGACTCTCTAAAAGCTCTAGATTTTGTGCTCTTCCTATTCTTGTAAAAATTGTTTTAAAGGAGTTTCCTATAACAGCTCCACCACGGGCTGTTCTTTGCTGGACCGCTGTTATGATACCTCCAAGCTCATCTATACTAACTCCAGCTTGTTGAGCAACAGAAGCCGAACGCTTGAAACCCTCAATAAGATCTCTCTCAGATACCGCAAATTGGTTTGCTGCATTACTGATTTTGTTTAAAACCTCTCCAGTTGTCAATCCAGCCTCCGAGAAGCTGTTAACCGCTGCGGTTAAACCTGAAACTGCGTCTGCCGCACTAAGACCAGACAAACGAGACAAAATAAGAGCATCGTTTAGTCTTTTCGTAACCTCTACAGCTGTAAGACCCTGCCTTGAAAGCTCCAAAGCAGCCTCCGATACTGTTTCAAACGTTTGCTCCGTGTTTCTAGCGATGTCAAAAATCTGATCACTTAAAGTTTGCAACCCAGATGCGTTCGTTTTCAATATAGAGTTAATGCTAGCTAGGTTTTTTTCGACCTCTATTGTTGTTGATACTAACTCTTTAAAAGACTGTATAACTGAGTTTAATATACCTACGGAAGCTCCGAAAGCCAACACTCTAGCATTGGCAGCCTCCATAGACTTTGTAAATTCATCTGCTTTACCAGTTATTCTACCAAGTGGTTGCTCTAAAGAGCTGACTGATTTAGCCGATGTTCCTAAATCCAGTTTTAGATTACGACCCGCCCTTTTAGCGCCGTCAGCGATACTTTTTTCAAACCCTGTTTGCGTTACTTGAACTTTTACTGGCATAACCTTTTATCCTTAAATAGTTATACACTTTATTTATTATTATTGCCCAGCCAATTTTATCATTTCATCCATTGTTAGTTTCCCTCCAGCCTTTTTAATCTCTTCTGTTAGGGATATTGCACCTTCTTGGTTTTTTGCCAAATCCTTTACATCTTCTGATGTAGCGCCAAATACCGTTGACGCAGCTGCGTTCTCGTCGATGAATTTTTTATTGCCCCCACTCTTGTTGTTTTTAGATTCAGAAAAACCAACCAACCTTTCTGGGTCTTCTTTGATATCGTCTGGTATGTCTTCCGTGTATTGAAAGATACCGTGAAACATTCTTCCAAATAAAACTAATTTTAATTGAAAAACAGAAAGCTCTACTAATGGTAATCCATAAAAATCTTTTGGGTTTTCACAGAAAGATAAATACAACCCAAAAAACGGCCTTAAAACCGTTTTTTGTAAAGTTAATTCATTCATTTTCTCGTTTAACTCCTTCTGTATTTTTGTTAAATTAGATAATAAAGAATCATCCATCTCATCAAATTCCTCTTTTGAAAATGCATGGTTATCCAAATTCTTAGAATCAAATAAGAAATATCTTATCATTTCTATTGACGCCATACTGCTGGCATAATCTTCTGCGGTCTTACCAACCAACTCCTTCCTCTTTAACATAAGGCTTAACCATGTGTTCTGCTTTTCTAATATTTCCTTCCCCAAATTATCTTTTTGTGATTTTAAAAATAAACTTTTTTGAGTTTTCTTTAAGTTTTCTACTTCACTTTTTAAAGATTCTATTTTTAAATCATCCTCGTCACTCCAAAGGTCGTCTTTTTTTAAATCTTGCAAAAGAGACTCTTCGCTATCAACGCCTTTTTTTAAAGCAATGTTTTTATACTTATCATAATAAAGGTGAATATATCGCTGGTCTTTTACAGTAAGGTGCTTTAGGTACACCAAGCGACCATCAAGGTCAAGCTCGGTGTACCCATCAAATATTTCACCTACTATAGAAATATAGAACTCTTCGTTCACAGTTCGCCTTTTTCAACCTTTTCAATAAGATCTGTGAATTCTTCTTGTGTTGAAGCTTGATTGAAATACCAAAAAGCAATTACCGTGGAAACTTTTTTAATAAGCTCTAAGTAAAAATCATCATCCTCATCTTCAAGGTCGTAATAAAATTTAATTTTATCTTCGAATTCTTCTCCTTTAAAATAAGGAATAAACTTGTCCTGACTGTCGTCGTAAATATAAGTAAGGTTTAGGCAGTACCATAATAACGCTTTATTTTGGGCTTTTACGTCTGCTGTATGATCGAAAAGAGACTGAAAGTTTGACTCGAACTCTACAATTTCTTTTCTGTTTTCTGCCATTTCCTCCTTTAGGGTTTCAAACCTTAATTTTTGTTTTTCTGTTTTTTTCTTTACCTGCTCAATGCGTACATATTCTGATTGGTGATCTAAAGCTAACTTATAACGCTTTGAATAACTCAATGCGTCTTCTTCGCTAAAAAGCCCACCTGTATCGCTATACTTTTTACCCAACATAGCTTTGGTGAAAATGCCTTTCTTAATACACTTACTCATTTCAACTGAGTATTCAAGCTCCGCCTCTTCTAGTTCCCTTCTATTTGGGCGTTTGATTTGAACCTCAATAGGCACTTTTTCCTTTACTGTTTTTTTAGTAATTGTTTCCTCTCCAGTTTTTTTATTTTTCCTGGTAGATTCTACGACTTTTTCAACCTCTTTATCGAGGGTGAATTGATATAATGTTTTGTTTTCCATATTCCTTTAATTAAATTTAAATGTTACTTGATAGTTTTCAATTTCTTTTTCCATATTTCTTATAGATTCGTTTCCGAAATCTAATATCCTTTTCCTTATCCATGATAATTTATCTGGTGTAAAGTGATCTGCTGTTTTTATTATTGAGTGATATTCTTCTGGGATAGCGTCGTAAAGCTTTTGATAATGAAAATCATGATCTTGTTTCATATCTTCTATAATAATTAACATTATTTTAAAAAGACTAGAAATCTCTTTGTCCGAAGCTTCATTTAGAATTTTTTTTGCATTCATAACCTTTACCTTGTATTATAATACGAAAAAAAGTGTAATTTTCAATATGGCAAGCTTTTTATCTGCATCTCAAACTTCTAAAATAGAAACAATGTTTGATTGTTTACACGAAACCTTCTCTCAAAAAATAAATGTCTATAAAGACGCAAAAAGAACCTTGATAGCCTCAAACCCAAAATATAACTCTGTATACGGGAGGACGCAAACAGGTAAGGATGACAGCGTACAATATACGCTTCAGCCAAAAGTTTTTGACGCTAGAGTTTATTATATAAAAACAGAAGAAGAAACTTTCAATAACTTTAAAACTCAAACAAAAGTAATTTTGCCTAGGGGAAGCGTTAAGGTTATAGTAAAAAAAGACGGTTTTGATTACCTAGTTGAATCTAGAAGGGTAGAATTTGATGGTAGGGTTTTTACAGTAGATAGTGATGGAAGACCTTTTGGGTTGACTTCTAATATTTTTTATACATTTTATTTAACCCCACTTGATGAGTAATGCCCTCTATATTACCAACAGATGTACAAAATTCACTCAAAAAGCAGCTTCCCCGTGAATTAAAAACAAATTTTAATAAAGAATTTAAACCTAAGTTTGAAAAAACAAAACAAGAGATGATAAAAGAGTTTTTATCACATCCTGTGACAGTAGAAATATTGTCTGGACCAAGCGGCAGTAACTTAAGCGGCACTTTAGGCGGCCAAGGCAATTTGTTCTCGTTTATAGGTTTTGATTCTTCAGAGGAACCCATAAAACCAATACTAGAAATCTTAAATTCAATATCATACAAAGATAATGGTCCATCTAGAAACGGCATAGGAAGAGAATTCGTAGTAACCATCCCAGAAGCTGAAGAAATTTTTTTAATAACGCCTATGCCTTGGGCCGCTGGCAGAAGTTGGGCTAAAGGTATAGAGTCTGGCATATCTGGTCTTGGTTATTTGCTAAATAAATCAACAGCCTCAAGTAGATCTGGTGTAGCTATACAGAGTAGCAGAAAAGTAAGGCAGGGCGCTTTTAGAAACACCACTTATATTTCTTCTTTAATAAAAAAATACAAAAAAAGATTTCAAGATTTGTCATGATAGAACAATATCATCATAAGGTAACAAACTCAATTATGCTTTGGTTTGATAATTATCTTTTATCTAAGGGTAATGCTTACACAAACTTTAGCGGCGTTAATTTTTTCAACTACGATGACGAAAGGCTTGATTCTAATTATGAAGCCTACGGCAGTCCATACAAACAGTGGGTTTGTGATTCCTCTATAGTTGGGGCTGATATACCAGACGGCATTATTGTTGGCAATACTCCATCTGGCGCTTACAACCCATCCACTAGCGGTAGGGGCGGGATGGCTATTGATTTTGATAACGGCAGGATTTTAATAGAAGGCAATAATAAAAACTACGAGGTAAACTGTGGGTTCGCAGTTAAAGACTTCAATATATATTTTACAAATGAAACGGAGGAGGATTTAATTGCTGAAAACAAATATGTTATGAATTCCAGAGTGCCTAGGCCTGAAGAATCTAATATCGATCCTTACGATTTTGTTATGCCAGCCATATTTATTACAATAAACACCTCTAATAACAAAGGTTTTGCTTTCGGCGGCATGGAAGAAACTACAATAATGGCTACCGCGTCTATTCTTGCTGAAGATAGTTATCAGCTCGATGGTGTTTTGTCTATATTTTCAGATTCTAAAAACGAATGCATACCAGTAATACCTCTTGAAAAACATCCATATAACGAATTTAACGATTTGAAAAATGGTTATTATAATTATCAAGAACTTTCCGATGAATATAAAAATTCCAATAAGCTTTATATAAATAACGCATCGACATCAAAACTCACCGATAGGGCTAGAAAATCACTTACAAATGAGATTTTTGTAGGATTTGTTGATTTTGAGATACAACAACATAGATTTAGGCATCAATAATTTCACAATAGAATAAAACAACTGTAAACATTTAAAATAATCATAAGCTATGGCAAGAAATAGAGTAATTTATCAATCAGAGGCGCTTTTTACCAGTAAGGAATATAATTCTACTGATAATTTAGAGCACACGCAACTTCACCGTATACAAAGTGCTAATTACGGTTTCACAATCAACCGTCAAGACGTTAACCAGTTTGGAAACTTAGCTAGAATCGATTCTTTGGTTCTTGAGCCTCCCACTGTGAATTTTGACCTCTCTTACTATGTAACCAACGGCTACAACGAGAGAGCTTTGGACTTTTACGTTCAAAACGTAAATTCCCCAGGCTCTGGGCAGTTTGCTTCTGGTCACTTGGGAGCTGGATCAGGAAAAAACTTCTTCATACTAACTGTTGATGAAGGAAGAGACGCAAACCTAAACAGGCTTGAGGGCGAAACCCCAAATACTGTAATTGGAATTGGTAATGCATTCTTAACGGACTATACACTTGATCTTGCTGTTGGTTCTCTTCCTACTGCAAACGTTTCTTTTGAGGCTTCAAACATTATTACTGATACAACCATAGCTGGTTTAACTGGCGTCGGTTTTTCTGGCTTTACTGGTATTGATAGCCCTGCCGTTAACCCAACACTAGGCGAGGCTCTTTTACTTTCTGTTGAGTTGCCTTTTGCCTCTGGTAACTCGCATACTGGAGACTTTACAGCTTCTGCAGCTGATAAGATATCAGCTCTTAGACCTGGAGATATAACTTTAGATCTAACAAGCTTCGATGGAGGTATACTTACAAAACTTGGCGGCGACGACGGAATACACGTTCAAAGCGCCTCTCTTTCAGTCCCTCTTTCCAGAACACCTATCGAAAGACTAGGTTCTAAGTTCCCATTTGCTAGAGTTGTTGACTTCCCAGTTAACGCGACACTGACAGTTAATGCTGTATTGAATACAGTTGCCTCTCAAAACCTGGCTAATATGATTAGTGGTTGCGGACAGGGAGAACTTCAAGAGGTTGGACTTGGTATAAAAGAGTGCGGCGGAAACGACGGTCTTAACTTCATACTTAAGGGTTGCACGATTGATGCGGAGAGTTTTTCTTCTAGCGTCGGATCAAACAAAACTGTTGATTTGACATTCTCAACCCAAATTGGCGGGACGAGAGACGTTAACAACGGTATTTTCGTTAGTGGAAGCAATAATACAAAACTTCCTTGGGAATAAAAATCAAAATTAAAATAAACAAAAAACACTTTTAAACCATGTCATCAAGAAATAGAGTAATTTATCAATCAGAGTCCCTTTACGTAAGTAAGGATGTTGACTCTGCAACAACGGGAGAGCACCGCGAGCTTATTAGGGTTCAGAGCGCGAACTACGGTTTCACAATTAATAGGCAGGACGTTAACCAATACGGAAACTTAGCCAGGATTGACTCCTTGGTTCTTGAGTCTCCAACTGTTAACTTTGACTTCTCTTATTATCTAACTAACGGAATTAACGAGAAAGCTCTTGGTTTTGATATTAGTAAAACAGCCCAATTTGCAAGCGGCTTTCTAGAAACGTCAAGCGGAAGAAACTTTTATATAGTTACTTCTAGTGAAGGTCAAGATTCTACGAGTTTTATTACCCCAGATCCTTACAGTCTTATCGGAATAGGCAATGCCTTTCTAAGCGACTATACTGTTGATTTGGCGGTGGGATCACTACCAACTGCAAATGTTTCTTTTGAGGCTTCTAATATAAACTCTTTAAACGGTACTGTAACTGGAGATAGCTTTAGTAACTATTCACTTACTGGTTCGTTACCTTCTGTCAACCCAATTGACGGAACAACTTTGGTTGGAGCTGAATCAATTAGAGTGCCTCAAAACATCGGCGACGATGGACCTACAGCACTTCGCCCAGGAGATATTGTTTTATCTTTCCCTGGTTTTGACGGTGGAGCTGCAGAATCTGGAACCTTGACCAACGTCTCAGGTGACGGAGGATTTCACGTTCAAAGTGCCTCTCTTTCAGTCCCTCTTTCCAGAACCCCTATTGAAAAACTTGGAACTAAATTCCCGTTCGCTAGGGTTGTTGACTTCCCAGCTAATGCTACATTAACAGTAAACGCAGTATTGAATACTGTCGAGGCAGGAAACCTTGCTAATATAATTGCTGGTTGCGGAAGCGATGTAATCAAAGAGGTTTCTATTCTGATGAAGTCTTGCGAACAAGACGATGTTATGGAGTGGACTCTTAAAGGAGTTACGCTTGATGCTGAAAGTTTCAGTTCTAGTGTAGGATCAAACAAAACTGTTGATTTAACATTCGGTGTACAGCTTGGTGGCGTAGACGACGTCAATCAGGGTATCGTTTGTAGTGGTGCTGCATTTGCACAGCCCGTCTTCTCTTAGTAGACTCCACAACTAATCATTAAACTTAAATAGAAAACCCCGCCGAAAGGCGGGGTTTTTTGTTGATGAAAAAACAAATAAAACTTAAATGTTAATCTAAAGCCTCTATACCAGTGACCTGTCTAGGTTCTGACTGATACATGTTGTATTGTGAGGCTAGCATATCTAAAGCAGCTTTAGCGTCGTTAGCGATACCCCTCATTACTTTGGCTGTTTCGTTCTTATTAGTGAACGTGACCCTGCTTTCTCCGTCGCTTATGGAGGCAATGTCGCCAGAAAAATCCCCAGAACACTCCACAATGCCCCGTAGGGCGTTCCTAGTCCTCTTGGAATAGTATTTGTATAGATACAGCTGTTTATACACCGCTTGCGCCTCAGAGTCCAAATTTGGATCTTCTAAGCAATAAGACGTATTAATCATTGTATTTAACAAACCAAGGTTCGTTTCCAGCCAACACTCTATAGATTGAAGACTGTTAAATGATTCTGTTGAATCAAATTCACACTCCCAAATCTCTTTAGCTAAATCTTTTAAAACAGCCATTTCAAATTTTTATTGTTCTCCTAGCAATTTGATTGTCTTTGCGTGTTGGGGATTATTTGGATCTAGCTTGATCATATCTTTAGGCGTTGGCATTATGTTTTTCATATTGTTTTTATTGCTAGATTTAAACTCTTTAATCAACATTTGTTTTAATTGTGGTTGGGCATAAAAAGGGTTAACTCCTACCTTATGAGCTAAATCTCTCATATCGTTGTATGTCATTCCTTTTAAATTATCCTCAAAAATATCCAATTCGTTAGTTCCAAATGGGTTGATCTGATCAACGCCGAGTATAGATTCAAGCTCGGACATCTTGTTTTTAAAACCTTCGCTCTTAGTTTCGTTTTTAGCCTTCATTTCATTAATTTCTTCAATGAGATTCTTTTTAGGCTTTATCTCAACTTCTTCTGCAGCAGACTCAACTTCCTCTGTAGCTGATGAGGTTTCGTCTGTAGCTGATGAGGTTTCGCTTGAATCGCTTAAGTTTTCATCAATATTATCGACGCCGTAAGAAACATCCATTTTCTTTTTGGTCTTTTTGGTATTTTTTTTCTTTGCCATATTACTATTATAGGTTAGTTATATAATATTTACACAAAAAAAGGCCACTCGGTTAAGAGTGGCCTTAAATATTTTGATTAAACCTTTAGAGGTTCTTGGCGATGATTCCAGCCAATGCACGGTTATCAAGAACCATACGACCTTCTTCAAGACCACCAAACCAGCCGATCTTCTTCTGGCGAATGCTGTACTGGTCATCAGCAGTAAGCTGAAACTCAGAACCATTCTCCTCATCAACTGCGATAGCTCTTACGAGTGAATCGCGGCCACGATCAAGACCAAGCATGATTTCGTCAGCAGCGCCGTTAAATACAGCACCTGCGGTTCCATCAGCTTTGTCATAAGAAGTAGCTCCAGCAACCGTTTCAAAGATTGTGTTGAACTTCTGACCTACGCCAAGCTCGTTGATTTCCATGATGGAAATACCGTAGAACTCAGGAAGCCCACCTCCAGAATTGTAAACTGAATCTCTAACGCTGTCGGTAGCAGTTAGGTCGTCGTTACCTCTGGTGTTTACTGGGTTGTAAGCCATCTCACGAAGGGACTTAACAGCTTCTGGTGAAACCATGATATCGGTAATACCGCGACGTCCACCTTCTGGAGTACCCTTACTCCAAGACGTATTGATACGCTTGGCGCGAGTAAGAAGCTCGTTAAGGTCGTCAAGAAGGAATGCTCCGTCAGTAGTTCCACGGAAGATGTGACTCTTGCCGTTTGTGGTGGCTTCAGCAACCGCACCCATGATAAGGTTGGCAGAAGTGCGCTCTTGCTTAAGAAGGATTTCTTGAGCCATGCGTGTGAATGTCTTGCTGATTACGTCCATGCGGCTCTTGGCTGCATAACGACGATCAAAGCTAACTGCGGTATCAAGGCTGTAAGTAGCAATCTTGAGTTCCGATACGGTAGGGACAACTTGGTTTTGTGGAAGACCACCAGCAGCGCTGGTGCTGTAAACTTGCACATAGTCTTCGTCGGTTACATCGTAGTAAAGATCCAACGGAATAGAAGGATTATCTTCTGAGTTAAACTGAAGAGGAGTAAATAAGTTGCTAACTACTGGGGCGTTGTTGATTACTTCAGCGATAACTGGTCCGATGAACTGAGCGAGAGCTACTTGAGCCTCATACGCTACAGAACGGTTCTTCGAAGCCATTGCTTTAATAAGCTCAACTTGATCTGGTGTTCTTTTAAGGGAAATTTTCATATTTTTATATATTCTAGTTAATTGTTAAAATTACAGACCAAGTGCGATTACTGCATAATCTCCTGCCCAAGCATCAGTAATGGTTCCGCTTGTGCGGCTTCCAGTTCCAATGACCGTACCAACTTTTTCAGCTGCAGTTGCGGCACATGCCTCAACTTTACCAGCAGTAGCACTGAGTGCGACACCGCCGCCAACTACAAGAGCTCCTTCATAACCGCCAGCGGTAAGAGTGAACACGCCGCGAGTAGCGACAGGAACAGCTTGGCCAGGCATGACACAGAAAAGCTCTTCTGCTTTTACTGGATTGTAAAGAAGCTTCTCACCGTTTTCGTCAGACTTTGCAGTCTGGCGAAGAGTAATTCCAAGAAGTGCTTCGCCGCTTACAGCAGGAGAACACTCAAGGTTTACCTTTGGGTATTGGGCCTTAATGAATGGGTAGTCGGTCTTACCTAGGTAAGAATCGTCTGAATAGGAAACTGGGTCCTTATCAAAATCTCCAGCGGAGACTTTAACAAATACACCAGCATCGCCGTCGCCAGAGTCCGTAGTGGACTCGTTAATGGACGCGCCGTCTAGAGCGAAAAGATTGATAACATCGTTTTCGTCGTATTGTCTGAATGGTAGAATTCTGAGTGACATAATATATTATTTTAGTTTAGATTGTTTAAGAGATTTCAATATTGCTGCGATCAAATGCAGCGGAAAACTTTTCCTGAAGCGTTTGTTCTGCTCTGGAGTTTGTTTCGTTTGAGTTTGCGATAACTGACTCAGTTGTTTCGGCATCGTCCAGAATTTCTTCTACACTTTTGCTTTCTACTGCGTCTTCTGAAGATGCCGAAGCTTTAGAAATTCTTTTTTCTACTTCTTCTTTAATACGAGCTTCGATTTGTTGTTCGAATTCCGCTTTAGCTTCTTTGTTTTTAGCTTTCCATACTATGTCAAGTTTACTAGCAAAAGAAGCGAAAGCTTCCTCTGACTCGTCAATTGACTTTAGTTCTTCGGCCAAAAATTCACGATCACCGTCTTCAAGATCAAATTTTTGATCAATAACGTCCATGCGCTCATTAAAACGAGCTACTGCGCGTTCTGCTTTTTGAGCATTTTCGTGTTCGGTAATTTTTACTTGGGCTTCATCGAACTTCATTTTCAAATCTTCAACCGAAGATTTGAGTTCTGCGTGTTCTTTGGCGACAGCCTCTTTCTCCTCTTGAGCTTTAGTAAGTTCTGCACGAAACTCTTCGTCTTTTTCTTTGATAGCATCCGCGAAGGTGCTGGTCATTGAGGCGATGGCTTCGTTAGAGAACTTCTTGTCTGCAAGAAGATCCTTCAGTTCTGAGATGACTTTTTCGTTTTCCATATAGTTAGTCTTTTTAAGGTTTACATTAGTTTTTTTGCTTTGTGAAATATTTTTATCTCTTTTGTCCTTTATTATTATTTGTTTTTCTTCTGCGGCGGAGTCATTTTTCATATAAATTCCCTTGACGTCCGCAGCTGGATTGGTTGTATAACCGATACCTAAAGGGTAAATCGTACCAGTAATTAATCTGTTTATCTTCTCCCCACTATCTGTTTTACCAGACCCTCCGAAAGCTTTTAAATTTCCCACCATTTCTTGCATTTCTTCTGGGTCAGATATAATTCTTGACTCTTCAAGATAATCGCTACCAACCGCCAAAACGAAATCGGAGAAACCTACTTCCCAGCTTGTGGATATGGAGTGATAATAACCACCCCTTGGGTCTACAGATTTCTCTAAGGCTTCGGCGAACGTTGAGTTTGCAGATTTATAAACAACAGCACCTAATGCTATATTGAATGGTTTTTCATAATCAACAAGCTCACCCTCTGTCATTATTCTGCTTGTGCCGTACTCGCTCCAACCAGCAGAAGCTATGTGACCTACAATTTTATCCTTATCATGTTCTATGTTTGTAGGTTTATGGACAAAGTTTTTTGTGTATTCAATAGCGCTTTTAGAGTCTATGCCATCTCCGTTTTTATTAAAGCGGTTTACTACAGCAGCGTTAAATGCCACCCCCATCAAGTCGATGTTTTCTTCATAATTAATACCAGATGGTATTAGCGACTCTAAATTATTTAATGAGGCTCTTGATATTAACGACCCGCCTCCGAGTTCACATGAGAAAACTTCAGCTTCAAATGTAGCTGTATATTTATATTTTCTATCGTTCGCTTTTGATTTTTTATTAAATTTCATTACTGTGGTACAGGATTGCGGCGGCGTAATTATCTACTTCGTGTTTAGCTGCAATATTTAAAATTTTAGGCATAACATCTAAATTTTGAATCTCTTCTAGGTTGTTTACACAAGAAATTGCTTTTTGTGTCCAATTTGAAGATTCCGTAGAGCAAACAACAGCCTCACACAAACTATCTAGAATTTTTTCATTCTTTTTGGTAAATCTTTTTATACCAATCTTTGTTTTCATAAGTTCTTTTACGGAAGCTCTTATTGACTCCAGATTACCAATAGTTGTTTGTATATTTTTTCTTGAATATGAAGCTTGAGAGTCTACTTGTGGAGAGCCGTTTGTCCCCTCTGGTCTGCCAGCTTGACCATTTGGGCCGCCGCTAACAGACCCTTGTTCTGCCCCTTCGACCATTGGAACCCCACCTACAATTGGATTATAAAAACCCTTTTCTCTTTCTTCAACAAACTTCTGTTGCGAAGAGGAAATATCCGAAACTTCTGGGAACTTACCAGTATGAAACATTTCCATTCCCTGTTGAGGCGTTATAACACCCAGCTCCATTAATCTTGTTGCCACCCTCATGAGTTGGGTTTCATCCCTCATGTCAATATCTTTGAATGTTGCGGTTGGGTAAGACCTGAAACCTAAATCTTTAGCAACTCTTTTTATTTCTTTCTGCAAAAAATCATTGAGAAAAGCGTTCCTTGCCTCTTTAAGTCTATCAATAAATATTTGAGCTTTAACCTGTGTCGCTCCGTACTTTTCTTCTCCAACAACTACGTTCTGAAGACCCTGCTTAATATCTTCGTTAAGGGTTTTATATTTTTCAGAACCAAGAACTTTATTTAAATCTGGTATAACAAAATCAGCTTTTGTTGTATAATCTGAAACTAAAACACGGCCAACACTTTCGTTTTTAAACAAGTTTTGCATGGCATTTAAGTTTTGAGCGTTGATCCCGCCTTTGTCTGGTTCAGCGCCCATAGTTATTAGAAGAATGACGTTTTCTACGGTTCTGGTTATAGCCTGATCCATTTTCTTTAATTCAAGTTTTGCGTTTATGTCTTCTAAGACAGCATAACCGAACGGTATTGCGAAAGGCTCATAATCCTGCTTTTTGTAGAAAGAATGTGAAACTTTTTTTGGGTCTAATTTTATTTTTAATCCGTCAGTATTATAACCTCCCTGTTTGATTTGCTCCTTTACGTCATCTGGTAACGAATCAAATATCTCTTTATCTTCTTCTGTCGCTGGGTTTTGAAGCCTGGCCATTTCATATTCTGACAAGACTTTTTCGTAAGCCCCTTCATTAAAAGATGAAGATCTGGTTGCTACTATATCATATGGGTTCATCAATATATACCTAATTGGCAACTTGTTTTGAGAGCCGTTTTTAGGAGCTAGAGACTTTATCATATCTGCAAAATCGTTAGTCTTTAATTTCCCATCTAATCTATAAAGAAATATATTCCCGCTTCTATAATATTCCCTAAAATACTGATCTTTTAAGTTCGAAAGGTTTATTTTGTTAAACCAATTTTGGAAGAAGTCTCTGCTTTTTTTTGTGCCTCCCTCAAGAAACAAGTCTGTGTTAGCGAATTCAGACATGATGTCTATCGCATTACGAAAAACAGAAACGTTGGCATATGCTTTTTGACATAACTCTATAGCCGCTCTTACATTAACCCCATCAACAGAATAACTGTATGGCAAAAGTCCAGTCCTTATACTTGAGAACCTATCTATTGTTTGGTTAAACGCAGCTCTATTAACTCTTGTAGCGCCCCCAGCGCCAGACGTTCTAGAGTAAGAAGCGCTCGATGTATTTTGATAAGATGCAGAGGCTGTATAAAATGGTTCCCCAGCCAATTGAGGTTCAAAACCTTCCTCGCTAACAGGAGTTAATTTTGTCGCTTCTTCGAACTTATTCCAATAATCGGATTTTTTATTATACTTTCTCTTAGCCATAAATTATAATACACGCAAAAGTCTAAAGTTAAACTTTTAACTTTAGAAAGTCACATTCAATCAATAAACATCGGGGTAAAGGTCCCTTGGTTTGTTGATATACTATCATCCATCATATCATAATAAGTATTTAACATCCAATTGCCTAAAATCAAAGCAGAATAAGAGTCCTTGCGAGCTTTATCTGCCCCTCTTTGTTTTCTTAAATTCATCGGTAAATCAAAGCTTTGGGTACCTTGTGTAGATGTATTAACTTGAATCATCGCACATTCAACTTTGATTAAGTCCATCATGTCTTTCTGATGTTCAACAAAATCAATCATTTTTGCTGGCTCAGAAGACTCTTTATAGTTTTTCAAGAATATTAAATCTTTAATCGGTATTTTAGACTTACGTTGTTTGTTGTAGTCGTCATCCATAGCTGCTCCCGCAAAGTAAATTCGCTTGTGATCAAATGAGGCCTGTAAAAGCTCGTTAGCATAACGTATCCACTTAGAACTAGGTTTCCTTAGAAAAACATAAGTTCTATTGTCTTTGTTATATTGTCTTTTTAAATCTCTAAGTCCCTTATCGTAATCTTGATGATCGTCAAGGTCTGCATCCATAAGGTTTAGTTTTATTTTCTTTCTTTTAAACATGCTACTCTCATTACATGAGTTTAAAAATTGAACCCCGCCATTATAGTCTCCTACCACCGCGATTATGTTGAAATGCTCTAATACATAAGCCATGTATTTTATATGAGTCTTAAGGTTAGCCCCAGGAAGTGCGTAACTGTGAACTATCGTCCCTTTTTTGGCATCTTTATTTAGCTTAATAACTAATATTGCAAAGTCATCAGAGCCCTCGCTCTCTGACCAAGATGGGTCAAAAGCAAGTATATATTCATCGTTGGGGATACCTACAACCTCAACACATTGACCCTCGCCATCTGGAATGGTACATTGCGCCATTTTACTAACCTTGAAATATCCAGAACTATCATCTGTAAATACAGCGCCAAATTCTCTATCAAACTGAGACTGACTCATTGTAGCCCTAGCTTGGTCAATAAGGTTCTGATCGTAAAGTTGTTTTGGTGCGCAGTCGTAACTGAAGTGTGTAATAACCCTATGAGCGCCGTCTTGATCGTTTTTATCCATAATCAAAGACTCGTACTGCTGATACATTTTATATAAATGCTCAAACTTGTAAGACGCAGAAGACAAACCAATAATTTTATTGTTAGGCCAGCTGTGTCTATCTTTTTCCTTCATCTTCCCCTGTTTTATCATCTCTGTTTCAATATCCCAGGTCTCTTGCCTCTCGGTGGGATTTTTAATAACAGACAGGAACGGCATGATAACCTCATTCAACACTTTCTCAGGCATAAGTAATAATTCGTCAATAATCATTCGCTCAAAACGGAAACCACGAAGTTTCTCTCCATCGCCTAGCGGCAAAGCGGTAATTTTGCTTGTTCCTATCTCCATTACCCACTGATCGTTAGCTTTGGATACCCTTGTTACGCACTGAGCTAAAAGAGCAGCCTTTGGGCTTCTAACAATTTCTTCCATCTTTGTGAATATCATTTTTGACTGGCGAAAAGACTTGGATATGATTCCTATGTGAACACCTTGGTTCATAGTGGCGTCTAACAGCGCAAAAACAGCCGTAGAGAAGCTTTTGGACATTCCACGACTCCATATGCCCAAAAAGTAATCGGTCTCCATCATGGACTTAATGGCGATATGTTGGAATGGGAACAATCTTACCCCAGTTAACATCTCCGTCGCAAAAGATGGGTTTTGACGAAGAAATTTATAAAGCAATAATTTAGCCTCTTCTTCCTCAATATACTCGTCCTCCATAGCGAGGATTTCTGTATTGATATTTTTGAACTTATTTCTAGAATCTTGTTTACCTTTATTCCAACTCATGCTAATTATTTTTTAATTCCTTAGACCAGAAGTAATCTAGGTCTATTTCCCACAACTGCTTACCCATAACCAGAATCTTAGGTATAACCTCTTGACTCTTTTCTCTAGAACCAGAAAACACAAATTGGCAACAGTCTTTATACTTTTCTTGTATATCCCTCATGCTGTGCTTTACATATTCTAGCTTAAATTTTTTAAAGTTATTCTTGTTGCATATTTCAATATCTTCAAATTTGAATTCCGACACAACAAACAAATAACAACCTAATTCTCTGCATCGATCTAACTCTTTGCAGAATCTTGCATAACCAACAGTAACCGTACTACAAAAATCACCAAACGACTTTCTGTCTACGTAAGTATAGTCGTAATCTTTTGATGTAACTCCGTAATCTCCTATGTCTAACTTATAGCTTTGTGAATTTTTAAAGGAAAGGGGTTGTTGTTCTCTAGTATCAATCAATATTTCAAAATCAGAAAAATCATTATAAAAGCTTTTTGGCATTTTTTTATTCAATAACGGCCTTACTCCGCACTTTCTACATGCTTCAGTGTAGCTGCCAAAATATTTTTTGTAAATATCCACTGACGGCAAACCAGAGCTTATCAGCTCTAAATTTGTAGGCCCATGAGTAATACCTATATAATCTATTCTGCTTTTTAGCAATTTGATGATATACTCTTTTACTTCTTCGTCATCAGCCTTTTTACACCACTCAAGTAGTTGGTGTGGCTGGGAGAAGTCCTTTCTAAAGTAATCTTTATGGTTCTTGAACGGCAACAACTCACCAGTGAGTTTATTTTTGCGCTTGTAATGTTTCACATAGTAATCGCCAAGCATAAGACTGTGTTTTTTAATATGAGTGTGCAAACCCCTTAAAGCTTCAAACTCACCTCCACACTCTTTACATTTAAATTGCATCGTCTTGGCTTATACCTAGTACTCTAGCAGTCCATTCAGACATCGCCTCCAGTCTTTCGGCTTCTCTCTTTGTTGTCATTTTTTGCATTTCTGCCATCCTAACCATGTTATCCCTCTCCTCTTTGTCTTGGAACATCTGAACGATGTTTAGGAACGAAGCACTTTGTTTGGTTTTGTTTTTCATTCTTTCCGACCTGTCTCCTTGGAGTTTTTTGGTAAGGTTTTCTATTCTCCCTTCACACTGGTGGTATTCAGAGCTTTTTGCTTTAATAATCTCCGCTAGACGAACCGACATTTCGGTTTGATCGTCCGCAACGTCAAACATATCGTTAAGTTTGTTTAAGTGTTTACTAACGACCTCAAGATTAATTATTTCCTTGCATACGTTCAAATATAGGTTGATTTCATCAGCAGTTAAGTCAGGCTTGTCCCAAGTCAGTCTTATGAACTCTTGCTCAAACAAGGATTGATCCTCCTTATCTAAATAATTGTTCATGATTTTAATGAAACGCGAGTTAGCTAAGTGAACACCTAATCTCTCGACACAGATTTGATACTGCCTGTTTAATTTGTTGTCGTCAAAGTTGCTGCCAGTAGCATCGTTGATTTTTTTTACTATTCGGCTGCTAGCTTTCGGCGCAATATAAGAACTTAACGCCCCACTGTCTTGGCTAGGCAAAAAATCTGGGTTTATCTCCTGAATATGATTTAAAACAGCTCTTTGCTCAAGGCTCAGTGGATTAACGCGCTTGTCTGGAAACAATAATTTTGCTATAGCTAAAGATGACAACCCATCTTCTGCTTGCTGAAGTATAAATTCACCCTGCTCTTCTGAAAATTTTATTTTATCCTTCTTCTTTTTAAATGCGGTTTTGAATTTTATATCGTTTTCAATTAAAAAACTCCTAACAAGACGCCCTTGCTTGCTTCTCCCATCTAGAGACTCATTGTTAAAACATTTCTTAGTTAAGAGGTTTAAGTCTTGTATTTTATTACTGTTTTCAAGTAAAAATTTAGTTTGTTCTTCGTTGAGTTCCATTTTTATTTAGTTCCTTTTATAATTATGTCGTTATTTTCAATAATTTCAGAAGCCTTCTCCATAAACATTTTTTTTAAGTTCTTAACTTGTCTATAACCAGCTTTTCTTTTTTTCTCGTTTGTTTTATAGCCCATAAACATAGCTACATCCTCCTCTGACGCCTCATCAAAAAATAACATCATATATGCTTTATAGTGAACCTTGCTTAACTCTTTCTCCATACAAACGTTAAGCTTATCAATGCAGCCTTCAAGTTGAAGGTCTTTATCTGGCCCATAACCAATTTCATGCATATGGGTTTCCGTTGTGGTGGTTATTTTTAAATCAAGGGCTGATTTTTTTGTTTTAGACCAATTTGCATATAGTTTACATTGATTATCTTGGGTTTTGCTGGCGGTATAAGAGCAAGCTTCGCCACCCATATTAAACTCGCAATTTAAACAAGGTTTAGTATAATTGCCATAATGATTTCTGACCAAATTTCTTATTTGATTAGCAACTATTATGTTTATCCAAGGCTCTAAAGGCCTTTTTTGATCCCACATATGCCATTTGTTATATATGTGTATTTTTATAATTTGTTCTACGTCTTCAAAATCAAACCAAGCTATGCAATCTAAGCGCCACCTACTTCTTTGTTTTCTTATCGCTGTTTCTATTACATCTATGTAGTCCTCAAATTTTTTAATCGGTTCGTTTGTCATCAATAAAATCATCTAATGTTTTAGAACCTCGGCCTCTACTTTTAGGCTTGTCGTTTTTTTCTCCAGCTAAAGAACCTATTGTGAAAACATTATTGTCGTATTGTTCCACCTCGTAATCAAGATCAGCCCCAATATCTGGCAAATAATCAATATTGGTTTCGTCATCATTTAGATCGACATCGGTATTTTTAGTCGATATTGATTTATTTAGGTCGGTTTTGGCTGAAGAGAGACTCCCAGATCCGCACTTATCGCCGCACTTCGAACAAAAGTTTGGCTTTGAATAAGCATATTCAATTTTGCTACCACAATTAGCGCAGAAGATATAGTTCATATAGTTTTATATGAATAAAATTCATTTTTTCTACAGCAAATACAGATTTAATACAAAAAAAACCATTTATATTGTATAACTTTTCGCAGTTTGGGCGTTGTTTTATCTATTGAAACCTGACAATACTAATTACACTTTAATAATAGGTTCGGCTATCAACCCTATTACTTTTTTTGTTTTTTGCTGTGTTTTTTGCTTCGTGCAAAGCAATAAAGAACCAAACAAGCATACCAAACGCTGGTAAAAATAATAAAAAAACCATCATAACTCTTCTGGTGTGTCCATTCTTTTTATATTTATTCTTGTTATTACTGAATCGCCCTCCTGAACCCTCCAAGATTGATTCTCGTATAGAGCGTTTTTGCCTTTTAATTTAAAAACTAAAGGAGTTCCTTGGGGTCCGCTTATACTTTGCCCTTTGCTGTTTTTTGGCTTAAAGGCAAAATCAACAAAAGAGTTTACTTCTGGCCTCCATGTAGTAACTTCATTTGTTGTGTCTGGATTTAAAAACTGGCTAATATGGTTTGATTCGAAACTAAACTTTGTATCTATTTTAGAAACAGTGACGCCATCACCGCCAACATTATATATACTGTTACTCGTTATAGAATCTTGATTTAAATAATAGTTAAATTCGGTAGTATACTGCCTTGTGTAGTTAAAACTTGTAACTATCTCATCAGAATCGTAACCGCCCTCTCTTTTTGACGGCCCTCCAAGTATACCAGCCTCAAATAAACCAAATATTTGGCTGCTAAACCCAAAACAAAACCTCTCGCTATTTATTCTTTCGGAATACTCTTGAGAATAAGTTGCTTGCGTACTAGCGTCCGATATACTTTTATATAACAAATCATCTTTATCTGTATAGGGGAGCAAGCAAGTGAAAGTTGCTGAAACTCTTACTGGCGATACTGGGCCGACATCCACAGTATAGCTATCTAAAAAACACTGTCTGAAAAGATTACCATCAACCCAAATTGAAAAATAGTTTCTTCCGTTGCCGTTTCCATATTGAATATCATTAGCCCCCCCGACCCAATTATCATGTAAAAAAGCATAAGACTTATTGTTTCTATATAATGTCTCCGTTGGATCGTCAGTTATTAAATAAAATTCTATGTTTATTTTTGTTGAAAGGTCCCCGTCTTTAACAGACCTTTGTTTTGTCCCATCAAAACATAAATCAAACATTTGTTTTGTATTCGGACTCTGCTCTATCGAACATTTAGATGCTGTAAGAAAATAACCACCAGGGTCATCACTATTCTCCAAATCCTGAATCCACTCTCCATTTGCGCTATCGTTATTAGCACCACCTATAAATATAGGAGTCCAAGTATAAGTGTGTGGGTTTAAAAATTGATTAGCCTCTATAGGTGTTTTTGTATGCATACTTCCTTAATCCTTCTTATGTTTATTACACATAAAGTAATCGCGGCATTGGATTTTTTATTTCTTTATTGCTTAATCACAACCAACACAACCGATTTTTTTACTTAACGTTTTTTTGTGGGGCATTTTTTTGTTTTTTTTTAATTTAATTAGGGGGAGGGGCAGAGCCCCCAAAAGACTCATTCAAAACAAGCATTGACAAACTGAAGATAGAGTCCCCCCCGCGAAATCTAACATCTAACAGCTATTTTTTTTCACTTAATGGGGTAGGGTGTTTTCTGTTAGAACACTAACAGGCTGCCAACGCTATTAAGAAATTGTAGGCTTTTGGATTTGGATGTCGTCTAACAAACCATTTAAAAAAGTATTACAACCCAGGGAACTAATGAATTTTGTCATTGTCTCATACAAAAAACCTAAGTCGTTGATGCTTAATTAATTACCCCTCCCCTGTGGAACATTCTTGTGGAACATTGTAACTCGTTGATACTCAGTCAATTAAAACATGAAAATAAATGAAGTTTAGGCTTCCATTTTTCGCCTATTCTGGTATAATGTAACCATGAAAGAGAGTAACACTACACTGTCCCCAATCCCCAATCCTAATGTCCAAGTTATCCTTAGCGACATGCTCGCCAAGGCTACCCGCAATCATGAGCGCCAGCTTGAGCGTGAGCGCCAGTTCCAGATCAAGCGTGAGCGTGAGATGGTAATGAAAGCAAAAAGAGATGCTGAAAATAAGT
>Ga0209094_1000075_pt1 | contig 87618 bp, 82 predicted proteins | sample COGITO_mtgs_1004_2_FD_184790 | JGI IMG/M metagenome (GOLD analysis project Ga0209094, IMG submission 184790) | Pelagic marine microbial communities from North Sea - COGITO_mtgs_100430 (SPAdes) (version 2) | ecosystem: Environmental > Aquatic > Marine > Epipelagic ... | reverse complement strand
GCGGGGGAGTGTGTCGCGGAGCTGGAGGAGATCGAGCGGCTGAAGTCTGCGATGTGTGCGCGGCAGGCAAGGTTGACTGCACGGTTGGACGAGACCGGTGTCCGCACGAGCACCAGTGAGCGGGCCATGGCGACCGAGGTCGGTCTGGCGCGCCGCGAGTCGCCCCACCGGGGTGCGAGGTTCCTCAAGCTCGCCCGTGCGTTGGTCGAGGACCACCCTGAGGTCCTGGGCCTGCTCGAGGCCGGTGAGCTCAACGAGCGTCGGGCCGAGGTCATCGTCAACGAGACCGCCGATCTTGCGTTGCCCGACCGGCGTGCTGCCGACGCTGCGATCGCCGATCACCTGCTGGAGCACCCGGTCCTCGGAGACCGCGACATCGCCGACGCTGCACGGCGGATCGTGCTGCGTATCGACGAGGCGGCAGCGGTCCGCAAGCGCGAACGCGCCCACAAGGCCCGTCATGTCGAGTCCCGCACCCGTGCCGATGGGTGTGGTGAAGTTACCGGGGTGATCGCGGACTGGCAGATGGCCGCCATCTTGTCCTCCCTCGACGAGCGGGCCGACCTCCTCAAGGCCCAAGGCGACGAGCGCACCCGGGCCCAGCTCAAGGCCGACCTGTTCGTCGAGCGCCTCACCGGGCAGGTCATCGCGACCTCGGTCCCGGTCCGCATCGATCTCGTGGTCCCGGTCGAGTCGCTCCTGGCCGGCGGGACCGAGCCGGCCGAGATCCCCGGCCTGGGTCCGATCCCGGCCAGCATCGCGCGCGAGCTGATTCTCGCCTCTCCGCAGGCGCGGACCGTGATCCGTCGCCTGTTCGCCGACACCGAGCACCTCGTCGCGATGGAGTCGACCCAGCGGGTCTTCCACGGCCTGCTGCGCCAGTTCATCGAGCTGCGTGATCGGCGGTGTCGCACCCCGTGGTGCGACGCACCGATCCGCCACGGTGATCACGTCCAGGACGCCGCCGAGGGTGGCCCGATGAGCCTGCACAACGGGCAAGGGCTGTGCGAGGGGTGCAACTACACCAAGCAGGACCCCGGCATCACCCATGAAGTGGTCTCCGAAGACGTGATCGAGCCCCACACCACCAGGGTCAGGACCCCGGCCGGGGCCTCCTACGACTCCCGCGCCCCAGCACCACCGGGCAGCAATCCCCGAGACCACTTCATCCAACGCCGGCCAGGCGTCTGGACCCGCGTCGCCTGAGCGCTCACCATGTCCTGGTGACCTCCGGACCTTCTCGCGCGCCTCTTGCCGTGGTCGCGCTCGCCCTGGCCCTGGCCCTCGTCGCCTGCAGTGACGGTGAGCCGGCAACGCCCACGGCGCAGGAGTCGCCGACGCCGAGTGCGAGCCAGACTGCCGCTCCCACCGAGACGCCATCGACCTCGTCGGGCATCGGAGGGGGACCGGCCGCGACGGACACGACGACTCCGACGCCCAGCGAGACTCCGGCGCCCACCCCGGCCGAGTCCGGCAGTCCCGCGCCCAGTCCGGCCCCCTCGCAACCGCCGCCGGCCAACGGACCGCCGCGCACCTACGACGAGGCGCTCGCACTGTTCGACGAGGCCGCCGGCACCCAGAAGTTCAGCCGCTTCGCCTCGCCCACGGGCAACCTCTATTGCGTCCTCGACTCGCCGTACCTCCCGCCGTCCTGCGAGCTCGGCACCGGCGCCATCGCGGACCCGGCCTCGTGTCCGGCCGACGGGCCGTCGCAGAACGTCGGGCGTATCGAGTTCGGCGACGCCGGACCGCAGCCGGTCTGCAACAGCGACACGATCCGCGAGCCCGGCCCGCCGACCCTGGGGTACGGCGGCGTCGCGACCTGGCCGAAGACGTCGATCAAGTGCCTGATGGAGAAGTTCGGCGTCACCTGCGTCGACCCGGAGGCCGGCCAGGGCTACTTCCTCGCCAAGGGGCGCTACCAGATCTTCTGAGGCCCGCTGTGGCCGACTACGGTTGCTTGCATGATCGTCGCCTTCAGCATCAGCCCGACCTCCGGCTCCGAGGACGGCGGCGTGGCCGAGGCCGTCGCTGCCGCCGTACGAGTGGTGCGCGAGTCCGGCCTCCCGCACGAGACCAACTCGATGTTCACCAACATCGAGGGGGAGTGGGACGAGGTGATGGACGTCGTCAAGCGCGCGGTCGACGTCGTCGCCGAGGTCTCGCCGCGCGTCGGCCTGGTGCTCAAGGCCGACATCCGACCGGGTCGGACCGGCGAGATGACGGCCAAGCTGGAGCGCCTCGAACGAGCCCTCGAGGGCGAGTGACACCGTGAGTGAGTCTCCGCCACCTCCGCCTCCGCCGCCGCCACCGCCGCCGCCACCACCCCCACCGCCACCCGGCGGATACGGTGCCTACGAGCCCTACCCCGCACCGGAGCCGCCGCGTCGGCAGCACCGTGCCCGCGTGATCCTGGCCGTGGTCGTGGCGGTCGTCCTCGTGGGCGCGGGCGCTGCGCTGCCCCTGCTGATGGGTGACGACGAGGAGCCCGTGCCCGCCGACGTCGACCTGAGCGCCGTACAGACCTTCGCGACCCTGCGCACCGACCACGTCACCGAGACCGTCGACGACTACGAGTCCTCGCCGCCGGCCGGCGGCAAGCACTTCCCGGTCTGGTTGGACTGCGGTGTGTACGACGAGCCGGTGCGCGACGAGTTCGCGGTGCACGACCTCGAGCACGGTGCCTTCTGGTTCGCCTACGACGCCGACCTGCTCGGCGACGACGACGTGGCAGCGTTGGCGGACAAGCTGCCCGACAACGGCATCATGTCGCCGTACATCGACCTCGACGCACCCGTGGTCGTCACCGTCTGGGAGGCCCAGCTCGCCCTGTCCGGTGTCGACGACCCGCGCTTGGACCTCTTCCTCGAGGAGTACGCCGACGGTGCCACCGCGCCGGAGCCGTTCGCCTCGTGCGCAGGGGGAGCGAGCCTGGACGACCTCGACGAGCTCGGGCTGCCGAGCGACCTGCTGGAGGGATGACCATGCACTCCGAGACGCGCTCCTACCGCACGGGCGACCGCGAGGTGGTGCTCGACGTGACCACCGACTGTGCAGATGTGGTCGGAGGGCGCGGCGACGGCCTCCTCCAGCTCTTCGTCCCGCACGCCACGGCCGGTATTGCGATCCTCGAGACCGGAGCCGGTTCCGACGACGACCTCCTGGCCGCGCTGGGCGACCTGCTGCCCGCCGACGACCGTTGGCGCCACCGGCACGGCAGCCCGGGCCACGGACGCTCACACGTGATGCCGGCGATCGTCCCCCCGCACGCGACCGTGCCGGTCCTCGACGGACGCCTGGCGCTCGGCACCTGGCAGAGCATCTGCCTGGTCGACCTGAACGTCGACAACGACGTGCGCGACGTGCGGTTCAGCTTCCTGGCAGGTTAGTTGTTTCGAACGGGTGTTCGACTAGTCTTGGGTGCATGAACCGCCTCGTGACTCCTCCTGGCTGGCCCGACTCCGTCCGCCCGCCCGACGCCCCGCGCTGGGAGCTCACCGCAGAGGCCTGGCTCCTCGACCTGTGCCCCCCGGAGTTCCGGACCTACCCCACGCTGCGTCGCCACATCGTGGTGCTGGCGCGCTTTGCCGTGCTGCACGTCGAGGCGTGCCAGGCGGCATGCCGTCGCGGCTTGAGCGAGGCGCGCTCCGAGCTGCGCGAGGTCGCCCCGCCCGACATCATCGAGGCCGCCGTGGAGACCTGGCTGACCGAGGACGCCCGCCTCTCCGCCGTACGCCGTGAGGTCGGCCTGGTCGAGGACGCGCTGCGGGGCACGCGCTACCGCGCGCGCCTCTGAGCGGCTTGTCCTGCCCGGGCACTACGGTGGCCCGATGAGCCCCGCCGAGAGCCTCTCCGTCATCCCCGTCCCCGGACCCGGAGCCGAGGACGTCGTCGTGGGGCTGTCCGGCGCCGACGAGGGCGCGGTGTTCACCGGCACCGAGGACGGCTCGATCTTCCGGATCAGTCACGACGGCGGCAAGGTCGATCGGATCGCCCAGACCCAGGGGCGCCCGCTGGGCCTCGAGATCGACCTGGACGGTCGCTTGCTCGTCTGCGACGCCCACCGTGGCCTGCTGCGCGTCGACACGTCCAACGGCGCCGTCGAGGCCGTGACGGCCGAGGTCGGCGGCACGCCGATGAAGTTCTGCAACAACGCGGCCATCGCCTCCGACGGGACGGTGTGGTTCTCCGACTCCTCGACGAAGTTCGGCATCGAGGACTGGAAGTCCGACTTCGTCCAGCACACGCGCACCGGTCGCCTGATGCGGCTCGACGTCGACGGCACGATCACCGTCGTGCTCGACGGGCTGGCCTTCGCCAACGGCGTCGCGTTGTCGAAGGACGAGGACTTCGTGGTGGTCGCCGAGACCGGCGCGCGGACCGTCGTACGGCGTTGGCTCACCGGCAACCGCGCCGGGATGCGCGACTTGCTGTGCCAGGGCCTTCCCGGCTACCCCGACAACATCGCGCGAGGGAGCGACGGGCTGATCTGGGTGACCATCGCCAGCCCGACCGACCCGGTCGTGGAGCGCCTGCAGCGCGGTCCGGTCAAGCTGCGCAAGCTGGCCACGATGCTCCCCGACAGGCTGCAGCCCAAGCCGAAGGAGACCGTGCGCGTCCAGGCCTACGACGAGGAGGGCGCCCTCGTGCACGACCTCGACATCGACGTCGCCCAGCACGGCGTGAGCTACCACATGGTCACCGGCGTGCGTGAGCACGAGGGCCGGGTCTGGATGGGGAGCCTGCACGAGGCCGCCGTCGCGGTCTGGGACCTGTGACCCCTCCCACCGGACCCCGTAAACTCCCCGACATGTCACTCCTGTCCTCGATCAGCGAGCCGCGCGACCTGCGCGGCCTCACCGACGAGCAGCTGGACACGCTGGCCACCGAGATCCGAGACCTCCTGGTGACCACCTGCTCCCGCGCGGGCGGACACCTCGGTCCCAACCTCGGTGTCGTCGAGCTGACGATGGCCATCCACCGCGTCTTCGAGTCGCCCCACGACCGCGTGGTCTTCGACACCGGTCACCAGTCCTACGTCCACAAGATCCTCACCGGGCGCGCCGGCGACTTCGACGCGCTGCGCACCGAGGGAGGCCTCAGCGGCTACCCCAGCCGGGCCGAGTCACCCCACGACATCGTCGAGAACTCCCACGCCTCGACCGCCCTGAGCTACGCCGACGGCATCGCGAAGGCCTACCGGATCAAGGGCGAGGACCGCCACACGGTCGCGGTCATCGGAGACGGTGCGCTGACCGGCGGCATGGCCTGGGAGGCGCTCAACAACATCGCGATCGCGGGCGACAGCAGGCTGGTCATCGTCGTCAACGACAACGGCCGCTCCTACACCCCGACCATCGGCGGCCTCGCGACCGCGCTGACGGCGTTGCGCACCAACCCCCGCTACGAGCAGGTGCTCGACCAGGTCAAGCGGCGCCTCAACGCGGTCAAGGGCGTCGGCCCGGCGGCGTACGACGCCCTGCACGCGATGAAGAAGGGGGTCAAGGACGCGTTTGCGCCCCAGGGCCTCTTCGAGGACCTCGGCCTCAAGTACGTCGGTCCGATCGACGGTCACGATCGCTCGGCGATGGAGCAGGCGCTGGCCCAGGCCAAGCGCTTCGACGGACCGGTCATCGTCCACGCGATCACCCGCAAGGGCTTCGGCTACGACGCGGCCGAGCGTCACGAGGCCGACCAGTTCCACTCCCCGCAGCCCTTCGACATCGAGACGGGCGAGGAGAAGGCGCGCGGCGCCATCTGGACCGACCACTTCGCCGACTACATGGTCGAGCTCGGCGCTCGGCGCCCGGACGTCGTCGGGATCACCGCCGCGATGATGCACCCGGTCGGGCTCGACAAGTTCGAGGCCACCTACCCCGAGCGCACCTTCGACGTCGGCATCGCCGAGCAGCACGCCGCCACGTCCGCCGCGGGCCTGGCCATCGGCGGTCTGCACCCGGTCGTCGCGCTCTACGCCACCTTCCTCAACCGGGCCTTCGACCAGGTCCTCATGGACGTCGCGCTCCACGAGTGCGGGGTCACCTTCGTGCTCGACCGCTCCGGCGTGACCGGCGACGACGGTGCCAGCCACAACGGCATGTGGGACATGTCGATCCTGCAGGTGGTGCCCGGTCTGCGCCTCGCCGCCCCGCGCGACGCCACCCGGATGCGCGAGCTGCTCGACGAGGCGGTCGAGGTCGACGACGCCCCCACCGTCGTCCGCTTCCCGAAGGGCTCCCCACCCGCCGACGTGCCTGCCGTCGACCGCGTCGGAGGAGTCGACGTGCTGGTCCGCACGGGTGACCAGGACGTGCTCGTGGTCGCGGTCGGCTCGATGGCGACCCTCGCGGTGGAGGTCGCCGACCGTCTCGTCGCCCAGGGGATCGGCGTGACCGTCGTCGACCCCCGGTGGGTCAAGCCCGTCGACCCCGCCATCGTCGACCTGGCCCGTCAGCACCGGCTGGTGGTCAGCGTCGAGGACAACGGCGTGGTCGGTGGCTGCGGGGCCGTCCTGCTGCAGACCCTCAACGACGCCGGCGTCACGACCCCGGTCCGCCTCCACGGGATCCCGCAGGAGTTCCTCCAGCACGCCAAGCGGGCCGCCATCCTCGAACGGATCGGCCTCACCCCGCAGGCCGTGGCCCTCGGCGTCGTCGAGGACATGACGGCTCTGGACGGGGACACGACGGCGCTGGTCGATGCCGACCGGACGAGCTGAGCGCTCCGGATCGCCCCTCCTCGGCGGTCTGCTCGCCCTGGCGCTCGTCGTCGGCGGCTGCTCGAGCGCGGACGATCGAGCCGCCCGGACAGCGCCCGAGGTCACCCGGCCGAGCTCGAGCGTCGACGCGTCCGACCCTGACGGGGTCGATCCCGGCGACGTGCGTGGCAGCCCACCGGCCGTCGACGGCCTCCCCGTGCCGCCCGACCTCGACGCAGCCTTCACCGCCCTGCTCGACACCCGCTCGGAGGCCGTGCGCCTGAGCGACCGCGAGGCGTTCCTCTCGGTGCTCGACCGGCGCGACGAGGGTTTCCTGGTCACCCAGGAGGGCTACTTCGACAACCTGATGCAGCTGCCGCTGGCGACGTTCTCCTACGACCTCGACGCCGCCAGTCTCGTGCGAGGCAGGCGCAGCTACTCGGTCGTGGTCGAGGTCGCCCTGCAGCTCGACGGCTTCGACGCCGTCCCGGTGCGCACCCTGGACCGCTTCCGCTTCGACCAGGTGGGCAAGCAGCGCTCGGGTCGTCCGCCGCGCTTCCGTCTCGCCTCGGTCACCGACCGGGCGTGGGAGCAGGCCAACGACATCCGCTCCCAGCCGTGGGAGCGGCGTCCGATCCAGGTACGGCAAGGAGCCGGCGTGCTCGCCGTCTTCGACGACGTCTCGGTCGCCGACGCCGGAGCGCTGCTGCGCGGGCTCGAGCGGTCGGTCTCGGACGTGGCGGCGCGGGTGCCCTACCCGTGGGACGCCGCCGTGGTGGTCTACGCCCTGTCCGACACCGACTTCATCCGCAGCCTGGACGACCTTCCCGGCGACGACCCTGACGCGCTGGACGGCATCGCCTTCACCGTGCCGGCCGGCCCCGGAGACCCCACGATCGCGGCCACCCGGATCGTGCTCAACCCGCGCATCTCCACGCGTAGCGGCCTGGTCCGGCAACGCCTGCTGCGGCACGAGCTCACGCACGTGGCCGTGGGCGTGCGCGACGACAACGCCCCCGTGTGGCTCAGCGAGGGATTGGCCGAGTGGGTCTCGGTCCAGGCCCTGCCCGAGCGCAAGCGCCGGATCGGGTCAGACGCCCTCATCGCAGCGCAGCGAGGCGTGGAGGAGATGCCGGGCGACGAGACCTTCAACGACGTCGACTCATCGCTGCACTACGCGGTGTCCTGGTGGGCCTGTGAGTACCTCGCCGCGACGTACGGCGACAGCGCGCCCTGGACGGTCCTGGACGCGTTCGCACCTGCCGATGTCCCGGAGCGGCCCACCATCCGGGCGCTGCTGCAGATCGGCGTCGACCAGCTCGCCCGGAGAGCGACGGCGCTGCTGGTCAGGACGTATGCGCCCGACGAGCGGACCGGCCGGGGCCGCTCGGGTCGGGATCGGTCGAACGGGTCGCTCGACCAGGGTGGCCGGACCGGGTGACCCACCCGGACGTCGGTAGGAATATCGTGCACCGGTGACCTCAGAACGCCTCGTGCACATCGTCGACGACGTGCCGGACCTCGATGACGTCACCGGCCTGACGCTCGTGGTCGCGCTGGACGGATTCCTGGATGCCGGCAGCTCGGCCGTGATCGCCGCGCGCCACCTGGTCGACGTCGGCAGCGAGGCCGGTGGGTCCGTGGTGGCGACGTTCGACGTCGACCAGTTCCACGACTACCGGGCCCGCCGACCACCGGTCACGTTCGCCCGCGACCACTACGAGGCCTACGACGCCCCCCGCCTCGTCGTCCGCCTGCTCCGCGACGCCGGCGGCACGCCGTACCTCCTGCTGGCCGGGCCCGAGCCCGACAACCGCTGGGAGGCGTTCTGCCGTGCGGTGCGCGAGGTCGTGGAGCGCTTCGGCGTCCAGCTCGTGATCGGGATGGGTTCGGTGCCGATGGCGGTGCCGCACACCCGCCCGATCGCGATCACCCACCACGCCAACCGAGACGACCTGCTGACCGGCGTCAGCCCCTGGTCCGGCGAGCTGCGGGTGCCGAGCAGTGCCCAGGCCCTGCTGGAGATCCGGCTGGGGGAGTGGGGGCACGACGCCCAAGGCTTCGTCGCCCACATCCCGCACTACCTCGCCCAGCTCGACTATCCGCGGGCCGCGGCGATCCTGCTAGAGCAGATCGAGCTCGCCGGTCGCCTGACGCTGGACCTCTCCGCGCTCAAGATCTCCGCCGACGACCGCGAGGAGGAGATCACCCGCTACCTGGCGGCCAACGAGGAGGTCGGCGAGGTGGTGGCCTCCCTGGAGCGGCAGTACGACGCCTTCGCGGAGGCCGAGGACGCCGGGTCCAACCTCCTCGCCGAGGACCAGCCCCTGCCGACGGGCGACGAGATCGGTCAGCAGTTCGAGCAGTTCCTGGCAGGCCTGGAGCCTGACGACAAGGGCGACGACGAGGAGAACCCGACGTGACCGATGCCGCGCGCGAGCTGCTGGAGCTGCTGCACCTCGAGGATCTCGACGTCGACCTCTTCCGGGGTCGCCAGCCCGAGTCGACCCGACAGCGCGTGTACGGCGGTCAGGTCGCGGCCCAGGCGCTGATCGCGGCGGCGCGCACCGTGGACGCGGACTTCCACGTGCACTCGCTGCATTCCTACTTCCTGCTGCCCGGCGACTACTCGGTGCCGATCATCTACGACGTCGAGCGGATCCGGGACGGTCGTTCCTTCGCCACCCGCCGGGTGATGGCGCGCCAGCACGGGCGCCCGATCTACTACCAGACCCTCAACTTCCAGCGTCTCGAGGAGGGTTACGAGCACCAGGACGTCATGCCCGAGGTTGCCGGACCCGAGGAGGGCCTCGACCTGGTCGAGCTGATGCGCCAGGGCGGCAACGCCGACGCCGACGCGCTCGGCAAGGAGTGGGCCGCCCTCGACGTGCGGTGGCTCGGCAACTCGCGCCACGGCCTCGAGGCCGACCCCGTCCGTCCGTCGAAGGCGCGGATGTGGATCCGGATCGCGGGCGAGGTCGGGGACAACCCGATGGACCACCTGGCGGCCTTCACCTACGCCAGCGACGTGTCACTGCTCGGCTCCACCCTGGCTGCCCACGACGTCAACCCGTCGAAGACCCAGATGGCCTCGCTGGACCACACCATCTGGTTCCACCGGCCCTTCCGGGTCGACGACTGGTGGCTCTACGACCAGTGGTCACCCTCTGCGGGCGGAGGCCGCGGGCTCGCGTTCGGCCACGTCTACACCCCCGACGGCACCCTGGTGGCCTCGGTGGCCCAGGAAGGCTTGATTCGTCCTCGGGGGTGACGCTCAGAGCGCGGTGCTGCGCCCCGACAGGTGCGGGGCCCCGCTCGTCGGGTTGCTCAACGAGAACGCCCAGCCGCCCTGCACGGCCGCCGAGCCGAAGGCGACGGTGCCCGGCAGGAAGACCGGCTTCTTGAACGCCACGTCGACGCGTACGGCGTCGGGCAGCCGGTTCTCCAGCGCCGCGACGCAGCGCGCCTTGGTCCACATCCCATGGGCGATCTGACGCTTGAACCCGAGCGCCTTGGCGGTCAACGGGTAGAGGTGGATCGGGTTGTGGTCGCCCGACACCGCCGCGTAGCGGCGGCCCAGGTCGTCGGGGAGCCTCCACGTGAGTCCCTTGGCGGGAGCCTCCGGGAAGGTCATGCCGTACGACGCACCCTCCTCGCCGCGGCCGCGGCGCAGGTAGGCGGAGGTCTCCTCCCAGACGACGTCGCCGGCCTCGTCGGCGATCGAGGTGGTGAACTCGTAGATCGTGCCCTTGGGGTGGGCGACCTTCGGTCCGACAGCGGCGGTGACCGCCAGCGTCTCGCCGACGAGGACCGGACGGTGCTGGGTGATGGAGTTCTCGAGGTGGACGGTGCCGATGGCAGGCGCCGGGAAGGCCGGGTCGCTCATCATCGCCATCTGCAGGCCGAAGACGAGCATGTGCGGGTAGGTGAGGGGTGCGACGTCCTTGGTCGGGAAGCCGCACACGCGGGCGTAGGCGTCGACGGCCGAGCGCTCCACGCTCACCGGCGGGCGGGTGAGCGAGAGGCCCGTGAAGTCCGTCGGGGCCGTCTTGCGCACGCCGGGCAGCTGGTTGACCATGGGCACCGACGGCAGTGCGGCCTTGAGGAGGACGCCCAGCCCGCTGGCGGGCTCGACCTGCTGGGGCTGATCGGTCTCGGAGGTAGGTGCCATGTCAGGCGCCCAGCATCATCTGGCCGCAGACCCGCACGACGTTGCCGTTGACCAGGCTCGAGCCGGGGTTGGCGTACCAGGCAATGGTCTCGGCCACGTCCACGGGCAGCCCGCCCTGTGCCATCGCGTTGAGGCGCTGACCGACCTCGCGGGTGGCGAACGGCACGGCGGCGGTCATCTGCGTGATGATGAAGCCCGGGGCCACGGCGTTGATCGTGATCCCCTTGTCGCCGGCGGCGAGGTCGCCGGCGAGGGAGTCGACGAAGCCGATCACGCCCGCCTTGGAGGCGGCGTAGTTGGTCTGGCCGACGTTGCCGGCGATCCCGGCGATGGAGGCGACGCCGACGATCGACCCGAAGTCGTTGACGACGCCCTGGTCGAGCAGCTCTCGAGTGATCAGCTCGGGGGCGGTCAGGTTGACCGCGATCACGGAGTCCCAGCGCGACTCGTCCATGTTGGCGAGCTTCTTGTCGCGGGTGATGCCGGCGTTGTGCACGACGACGTCCACGCCGCCGTGCTTCTCCTTGAGGTGGTGGGCGATCCGCTGCGGCGCGTCCTTGCCGGTGATGTCGAGCGTCAGCCAGTCGCCGTCGAGCTCCTTCATCAGCGCCTGCAGGTCGCTGGCCGCCTGGGGCACGTCGACGCCGACGACGGTGGCGCCGTCACGGGCCAGGACTCGGGCGACCTCCTCGCCGATGCCGCGGCTCGCGCCGGTGACGAGCGCGATCTTGCCGGCGAGCGGGCTGAGCGGGTCGACGTGCGGGACGTCCGACGTGGTGCCCTGGGCACCGATTCGCACGACCTGGCCGGAGACGTAGGCCGACTTGGGCGACAGCAGGAAGCCGAGCGTGCTGGCCGTGGCCGCCTCGGCGCCGTCGGCGACGTAGACGAGCTGGACCGTGCTGCCGCGGCCGATCTCCTTGCCCAGGCTGCGGGTGAAGCCCTCGAGGGCGCGCTGGGCGACCTTCTCGCCGCCGGAGACCAGCTCGGGCGGCGTCCCGATCACCACGACACGGGCGCAGGCCTCGAGGGAGCGCATGACCGGCGTGAAGAAGTCGCGCAGTGCGACGAGATCGGACGAGGAGGTCAGGCCGGTGGCGTCGAAGACCAGGCCCTTGAGCTTGCCCCCGCTCTCGCTGTCGGGCTCGGGCTTGATCGCGGTGGAGGAGACACCCAGGGTGTCGAGCAGGCCGGGCAACGACTCGACCAGCCGGCCGCGCCCGCCCACGAGGACGGTGCCGTCGACGAGCGGAGCGCCGGCGGTGTACCGCTCCAGCTTCATCGGGCTGGGCAGGCCGAGGTTCTTGGCGAGGACCTTGCCGATCGGCGACTGGATGAAGCCCTGGTACTTGTCGCTCATGTCTGTGCTGCCTCCATGGACGTTGCTGGTGGGAAGTGAACATGTAACTAGGTGTGTAACTCCGCGTCCACATTTGGTGACGTGACCAACAGGTGCTTGGTCGGAGCGCGGTTACCCGTCAGTATGGTCGCATGACCGAGACTGCTCGTCGGGTCGCCATCATCGGCGGCAACCGCATCCCCTTCGCCCGTTCCAACACCGTCTACGCCAACGCGTCCAACCAGGACATGCTCACGGCGGCCATCGACGGCCTCGTGACCCGCTTCGGTCTCGAAGGTGAACGACTCGGGGAGGTCGTGGCCGGTGCGGTGCTCAAGCACTCCCGTGACTTCAACCTCACGCGCGAGTCGGTTCTCGGCTCCAAGCTCTCGCCCGAGACGCCCGCGACCGACATCCAGCAGGCCTGTGGCACCGGCCTGCAGGCTGCGATGCTCGTGGCCAACAAGATCGCTCTCGGCCAGATCGAGGTCGGCATCGCGGGCGGCACCGACACCACCTCGGATGCTCCTGTGGCCATCAGCGACAAGCTGCGCAAGAAGCTGATGAAGGTCAACGCGGCTCGCGACACGAAGGGCAAGCTCACCGCCCTCGGTCAGATCCGCCCCGGCGACATCGGCCTCGAGATCCCACAGAACGGCGAGCCGCGCACCAAGCTCTCGATGGGCGAGCACGCCGCGCTGACCGCGCTGGAGTGGCAGGTGAGCCGCGAGGCGCAGGACGAGCTCGCCGCCACCTCCCACCAGAAGCTCGCGGCGGCGTACGACGCCGGCTTCCTCGACGACCAGATGACTCCCTTCCGCGGCGTCGAGCGGGACACCAACCTGCGTGGCGACTCCACCGTCGAGAAGCTCGCCAAGCTCAAGCCCGTCTTCGGCAAGGGCGAGGCCGCCACCATGACGGCTGCCAACTCCACCCCGCTGACCGACGGCGCCTCCGTGGTGCTGCTGGCCTCGGAGGAGTGGGCGGCGGAGCACGAGCTGCCCGTGCTCGCCTACCTGACCTACTACGAGACGGCTGCCGTCGACTACGTCCACGGAGGCGAGGGCCTGCTGATGGCGCCGGCCTACGCGATGCCCCGGATGCTCGAGCGTGCGAGGATGCAGCTCGGCGACTTCGACTTCTACGAGATCCACGAGGCGTTCGCCTCGCAGGTGCTCTCCACGCTCAAGGCCTGGGAGGACCCGGTCTTCTGCAAGGAGCGCCTCGGCCTCGACGCGCCCCTGGGCTCGATCGACCGCGACAAGCTCAACGTCCACGGCTCCTCGCTGGCCGCGGGGCACCCGTTCGCCGCGACCGGCGGCCGGATCATCAACGTGCTCGCCAAGCTGCTCGACCAGAAGGGCTCCGGCAAGGGCGTCATCTCGATCTGCGCCGCCGGTGGGCAGGGCGTGACCGCGATCCTGGAGCGACCGAGCAGCTGATCGCGACGGACGAGGCCGCGGCACGGCAACCAACCGGGCACCCACGGCATCTCAGGGGTGAACGCGCCATCCAGGGCGCGCCACCTCCCGGAGGTACGCCGTGCGCCGCATCCCGACCCTCATCGCTGCAGGCCTGCTCCTCGGCCTCGTCCCCGTGGTTGCCGGGTGCGGCACGGACGAACCGGCCCGACCTGTCCCGGACCCCGGAGCGCCGGCTGCACCCGTCGTCGCCGAGGCGAGTGACGACGATCCCACCCGAGCGCCGAAGGAGATCGCCTTCCCGCGTGACGTGACGGCCCCGGAGCAGGGCGGGCAGTACGTCGCGGTCGTGCTGGCGACGGGGAGTCAGGACGAGTTGGACGCCTCGCTGGCCTCGGTGTCGCAGTACGGCTACATGGCCGGGATCTCCGACGTGGGTTGCCTGTCGGGAGCCAGCACGGTGCTGGACCTGGACGAGGGTGACGTCGTGAGCTCGCTGCTCTTCGCCAACGGCCGCAAGGCTCGCGCGTTCGCCGATGCCTACGTGGCGGCCGAGGACGGGCCGATGGTCGGGCGCGCGCCGGTCACGGCGTACTGCCTCGACTGAGGCGGGTCGACCTCGGGCGGATCGGGGGTCACTAGGGTGGCCGCCGAGGAGGCGACCTGATGGCTCATGACTGCGACGTGGTGGTGGTCGGCGCAGGCCTTGCCGGACTCGTGGCTGCCCGGGACCTGATGCGCGGGGGCCGCGACGTGCGGGTCCTCGAGGCGCGCGACCGGGTCGGCGGGCGGATCCTGCCGCATGCCGTCGGCGAGGCGACCGAGGATGTCGTCGAGCTCGGCGGCCAGTGGGTGGGGCCGACCCAGCACCGCGTGCGCGCTCTCGCCGCGGACCTGGGGCTCTCGACCTTCGCCACCCACGTGGCCGGTGAGAACCTCTTCGAGGACGGCGCCGGCAGAGTTCGGAGGTACCGGGGCACCATCCCTCGGCTGAGTCCCGTGGTGCTGGCCGACTACGGGCAGGCGGCGCTCCGCCTCGACCGTCTCGCCCGTCGGGTGGATCCGGCGACGCCCTGGTTGGCGCGCAGGGCCGATCGTCTCGACGCGCAGACCTTCGCCTCGTGGATCCGCCGTTCGGTGGCGACCCCCACCGCCCGTGCGGCCTTCGAGGTGGGCTGCCGGGCGGTCTTCTCGGTGGAGCCGGCCGACCTGTCACTGCTGCACGTCTGCTTCTACCTGAGCAGCGCCGGGGGGTGGGACGCCCTCCTCGACACCGAGGGCGGGGCCCAGCAGGACCGACTCGTCGGCGGGTCGCACCTGCTGGCGACGGGTCTGGCGCAGGGTCTCGGGGATCGGCTCGAGCTCGACCGACCGGTGCGCCGGATCACCCAGGATGTCGACGGCGTCGACGTCGACGGGCTCCGCGCCCGCCGTGTCGTGGTCGCCGTACCCCCGACCCTGGCGGGACGCATCGTCTACGACCCGCCGCTCCCGGCTGCGCGCGACCAGCTCACCCAACGGGTGCCGATGGGCAGCGTGGTCAAGACGATGGCCGTCTACGACCGGCCGTTCTGGCGCGAGCGCGGCCTGAGCGGTCAGGCCACGAGCCTGCCGGGGCCGGGGCAGGTGGTCTTCGACAACACGCCGTCCTCCGGCGAGGTGGGGGTCCTGCTCGCGTTCCTCGAGGGGCGCGAGGCCCGCGAGCTGTCGGCGGTGAGCGAGCGCGGTCGGCGTACGGCGGTCCTCGGCACGTTGACGCGCCTCTTCGGGCCGGAGGCGGGCCGTCCCGTCGATTGGGTGGAGCACGACTGGACCGCCGACCCGTGGTCACGCGGGGCCTATGCCGGCGTGATGGGGCCGGGGACGTGGACGGCTCACGGGGCTGCCCTGCGCGCGCCGGTCGGACGACTTCACTGGGCCGGGACCGAGACGGCGACGCGGTGGGCCGGATACTTCGACGGCGCGCTCCAGTCGGGCGAACGGGCCGCGCGCGAGGTGCTAGAGGCCTCCAGCCGTGCCGGAGCCGGCGAGGGCGAGCGCTGACGCGACCAGATGGGCGCTGACCTGCTCGGCCGAGATCTGTCCGACCGTCGGGATGCCGGGAGCCGCCTCCTTGACCAGGATGCCGACCCGCGCGAGCTGGAGCGCGCCGAGTCCGCTGGCGTAGAGCAGGTTGGCCATCAGTGTCGGGTCGTCGGACGTGGCGAAGTCTCCGGACTCGATGCCCGCCTCGAGCGCGGCCGAGAGGATCGCCAGCGACGACGAGATCCCCCGGCCGAGGCGGAAGAGGGCGCTCTCGGAGATCTCGTCCAGCAGGTCGTCGCCGGTGCGTCGCATCAGCGACTGCGCGCAGTCGACGAAGGCTGGGTGGCTCACGCCGTACGAGACGAAGGCCTGCACGATCGCCGTGAGCCGGGCCGGGGGAGTGGCGGAGCTCTCGGAGGCCGCCGCGAGGGCGTCGCGGAGCTCGTCGAGGTAGGAGACGAGGGTGAGGGCGAAGAGCTCCTCCTTGCCGGTGAAGTGCCGGTAGACGATCGCCCGGTTGATCCCCACGGAGGTCGCGATGTCCTCGATCTGCGCATCGCGCACCCCCCGCGCGTCGAACAGCGCGCGGGTGGCGGCGATGATCTCGGCCTCCCGCGCGCGGCGCCGGGTCGCGGCCGCGCGTCGGCGGCCGTCGGTCGTGCCGTCGGGTGGCGTGGGACTCATGGTCAGCGAGTGTACGACGTGTGCAACTCGGAGTTGCACGAGTGTGACGAGGTCGCGGCGCGACGACGGGAGACCCTGACATCGGACGATCCCGCTGGCTTCATGCGGGTGTCACGGGCGCAGGCCCATCGCCTCCCTGCCGCGCCCTGGTGGCGTCCTGTGAGCCGTGCCGTGCAGGCAGCCTCGCCTCTAACCTCCGCACGAGAATCCCGACTCGCCGTTGCAGGCCACGCCGATCGTTCCCAGGGCGGCAACGCGACGGATGGCCACGGTCACACCATAGTTGTCCACGGTCTGCGACTCCCGCATCCAGCGACATCAGCCCGAGCACCAGGACGCGGGCCGGAACTCGGAGTCGGTCCGGTGGCGGCAGCAGGCGACGCACGTGAGGGCTTGCGAGTGTATCGCTACTGTGTTCTAATAGATGAAGCACGCGGCTAATGGTCGCACCCGATGCAGAAGTCCTCCGGTGGTGCTGTCGGGGCTCGTCATGGTGGTGGCGCACTGCATCAAGGTCTTTGACGAGTCCCGTGGACGTGGTGCCCGGGCGCAGGTTGGCTCTCCGCGAGGCGTTCGTGATGCTTCAGTCGTCCGGCACATCTCCTGCCGAGGTTTTCGGCGACGTTGACGCGCAGGTGGCGCCTTTGGTTTGGCGGTTGTGGGCTGCGGTGAGCGATGAGGACCTCCTTCAGGGGATCGTTGCGTTGGAGGAGCACGAGGCGCGGGTCGCGGCGGTGCGGTCGCGGATGCTGGCCGAGATCACCGCCCGGGAGCTGCCCCGAAAGCAGCTGTCGTGGGCCTCGAGTGGTGACTGGTACGCCCACCTGGCCGGGATCACCCGCACCGCCGGGCACCGTGCTGTGGCCCACGCGAAGCTCCTCGTCGGTGAGCGTGAGGCCACCCTGGACGCGATGGCTCAGGGTCGGGTCTCGGCGGTCCAGGCGGGGGTGGTGTGTGAGGCGATCGAGAAGCTTCCCGGCAACCCGGCGGTGCGTGAGGAGGCCGAGGCGCGGCTGCTCGACGAAGCGAGCAGGTTGGACGCGACCCAGTTGACGCAGGCCGGACGCCGCTTGATCGCCTACGTCGATCCGGACCGGGAGCACCGTTGCGACGAGGCCGCGCTGGCGCGCGAGGAACGCGCCGCGCACCTGGGCCGGCACCTCTCGATCACCGACGACGGCGCCGGCGGCGTACGCGTCCGCGGCCGCGGGAGCGTCGAGGACGCCGCCACCATGCGCGCCGCACTGCTACCCCTGACCACACCCCAACCCGCCGCTACCGACAAGGACGGCGGCACCGAGGGCGGCGCTAAGGGTGACCCGCGTGATCATGGGGCGCGGATGTGGGACGCCATGGTCGACCTCGCCCAACACTCGCTCGACACCGAGGCCCAGCCCGAGTCCCACGGCGCCCGCCCCCGCGTCGGGGTCCTCATCGACCTCGACTCCCTGCGCAAGGACTCAGACGGGCAGGGTCAGCCGGCGGTGACCGACGACGGGCTGCGCCTGTCCCACGCCGCGGTCCGCCGGCTCGCGTGTGACGCCGACATCCTGCCGGTCTGTCTCGGCACCCACGGCCAACCCCTCGACGTCGGACGCACCCAACGACTGGTCACCACCGCGATCTGGTTGGCGCTCATCGCCCGCGACCGGCACTGCGCGTTCCCGGGCTGCACCCGCCCACCGATCATGTGCCACGCCCACCACATCACCCACTGGGCCGACGGCGGACCCACCAGTCTCGACAACTTGGTGATGCTCTGCGGTCACCACCACCGCACCATCCACGACACCGCCTGGCAGGTCCGTCTCGCCACCGACGCCCACCCCGAGTTCAGGCCACCACCCCGCAGACCCCACGACCCGCCCCCCGAGCAATGGATCCGACACCGACCCAGACACGGACCATGACCTCGTCCCCTAGGCGGGCCAGCTCGGTCGGCTGCTCGACGATGCGGCGTTCTCGCGGGACCGCCAGGCAGAGCGCCAGGCTCGCGAGGAGTCGTACGTGCTCGGATCCGCCTGGCAGTCTCGGTCCCGTGCGCATCTACGTTGCGGGACCGATGGCCGACATCACGACGGTGAGGGAGGTCCAGGCAGCAGTCGTGGCCGCCGGACACGAGCTGACCCTCGACTGGACGCAAGACACGTCCCTGACCGACGACGCATCACGCCCGGTCGCGTCGGCGACCATGGCCGAGGAGGACCTTGATGCCGTCCTGGCCGCCGATGCGGTCCTCCTCGTCGCCTCCGAGCACGAGGGGCGGGGGATGTACGTCGAGCTGGGTGCGGCGCTGGCCCGCGCGCGCCGGGGCGAGCTGCAGCACGTGGTCGTGGTGGGGCAGATCCGACACGAGAGCGTCTTCCACTTCCACCCGGTCGTCCAGCGGGTCGCCACCGTCCAGGACTGGCTGCGACGTGAGCTCTGACCGGCCTCAGAGAAATCCGCGCACCGTCTCGATCGTGTCCGCCTCGTCGGCACTTTTGTCGTCGCGGTACCGCACCACTCGGGCAAAGCGCAGCGCCACGCCGCCCGGGTACCGCGTCGACCGCTGCACCCCGTCGAACGCGATCTCGACGACCTGCTCCGGCCGCACCGTCACGACCCAGTCCGTCCGCGACGTCTCCAGCTCGAGGAACCGCTCGGTCTGCCAGGCCAGGATCTCGTCGGTCATGCCCTTGAACGTCTTGCCGAGCATCACGAGCTCACCGGGCCGCTGCGGGTCGCGCGCACCCAGGTGGATGTTGGACAGCCAGCCCTTGCGACGCCCGGAGCCCCACTCGACGGCGAGCACGACGAGATCGAGGGTGTGGACGGGCTTCACCTTGACCCAGGCGGCGCCGCGGCGACCGGCGGCGTAGGTCGCGGCCACACTTTTCACCACCACCCCCTCATGGCCGGCGGCGATGGCGGACGCGGCGAACTCCTCAGCCGCCTCGACGTCGGCTGTGACCAGCCGCTCCACCCGGTGCGCAGCGGGCACCAGGGCGTCGAGCACTGCCGCCCGCTCCCGGCCCGACTCGTCGAGGAGGTCGCGGCCGTCGAGGTGCAGCACGTCGAAGAAGTACGGCGTGATGCTCACCGCCGCAGCGGCCCCGTCGTCCTGTCGACCCGTGCGCGAGGCCGTCTCCTGGAACGGACGCGGCCGGCCGTCGGGCCCGATCGCCAGGACCTCGCCGTCGAGCACGAACGAATCGGCTTGCAGCGACCTCGCGACCGTGACGACCTCGGGAAGCCGGGAGGTGATGTCGTCCAGGCTCCGCGTGACGACCAGGACCTCGTCTCCCGAGCGGTGCACCTGGACCCGGATGCCGTCCAGCTTGGTGTCGACCGCGACGACACCGCCGTCCGCCCCACCCGCCTTCGCCAGCGCCTCACCGATCGCCTTCGCCGACGACGCGAGCATCGGCAGCACAGGCCGGCCCACCTCCAGCCCGATCGCGTCGAGCGCCTCGACCCCGCCGTCGAACGCCGGCCGCACCACCGGCAGCGTCGATCCCGCGAGCATCGCGGCCCGGCGTACGGCTGTCACCGGAACCTCCGCGACCACCGCCAGTGCCTCCTGGACGAGCGCGTCCGAGGCACCCTGGCGCACCTCGCCGGTGACCAGGCCGCGCATCCACGGCTGCTCCTCCGCCGTGGCAGCGCCGAAGAGCCTGGCCACCGCCTCGGCACGGGCCGCCTGCGACCCGGGCCCCGACATCGCGCCCAACGCCTCGAAGGCGGCGTCCACACCGACCACCGTCAAGCTCGGTTGGTCGGCGGGCGCCGGCAAGGAGGAGAGTCCCCTCCAGCCCAGACCCGTCCGGCGCTGGCGCAGTGACCCTCCGATGAACGCCACCACCGTCTCCACGGCGGCATCCGGATCCTGGTCGTCGCGGGCTCGGACCAACAGCTCGGCGATGGCGGCGACCTTCGCCTTGCGGGAACGCGTCGCGGCCACGGCTGCCGACACGTGCACGACGTCGAGAAGCAACATGGCTGTATTCAACACGGCCGTACCCCCAGCGGTACGACGTCGTTAGAGCACCTAAGAGGGGTGATCACCCCTGACTCCCCGAAATCTTCTCCCACGCGACACCCCACCCAGCCCCGAGATGACAGGCAACCCGTGATCCGCTCGAGACTCTCCGCCGCAGCAGTCCTGTCGGCAGCAGCACTGGCCCTCCCCACCCTGGCCCAGTCGGGTGCCGTGGCTCAGGCGTCAGCCCCCACCCAGACCCGCCCCGCCCTGCTGGGTGGCGCCGACACCGCCGTACCGCCTGCGGGCGACGGCCTCGCCGACATGGCGTTCGACTCCCGCGCGGCGCTTCCGGCGGTCCTCCCGACGCTCGCCCAGAAACAGGCGTTGGCCAGGATCTCGCGCGCCACGGCGACCTGGAACCGCAGCGGCACGCCGCGCACGATCTCCGTCGCCGGCGGTGCGCTGACCGGTCCGACGTCGGGTGCGCCCCTCGCCATCGCGAAGGCATGGCTGAGCGACAACTCAGCCCTGTTCGGGCTGACGGCCCAGGACATGGCGGCGCTGAGCGTCGAGCGCAACCACGAGCTGCCCGGCATCAAGGCGACCGTGCTCAGCTTCTCCCAGAGCTTCGGCGGCGTCAGCGCCGGCATCGGCGGCATCCTCACCGTCGTGGTCGACCGCGCCGGCCGGGTCGTGTCCTACGCCGGCGACCCGGTCCGCACCGGCAAGCTGCTGGGCAGCTTCGACCTGACGGCGGCCGAGGCACTGACCTCGGTCATCGACAGCCTCGTGCCCGGGTCCGGGTTCCTCGCCAAGGCGACCGGCACGGTGATGGGTGGCTACCAGGTCTTCGCGGGCAGCGTGCTCGGGCCCAACCAACTGGTGCGCAAGGTCGCCTTCCCCACCGCCGACGGTGGACGCGCGGCGTACGCCGTCCTGGCGATCAAGGGGCTCGACGAGGCCTGGGCGACGATCGTGGACGCCGCCACCGGCGACCCGCTGTTCCGCAAGTCGTTGGTCGCCCACGAGTCGGAGGGTGACGTGTTCGAGAACTACCCCGGCGCAGACAAGGGCGGCAAGCTCGTCACCAAGAGCTTCGGCCCGACCGCGCAGTCACCCGGCGGTTGGCTCGACCCGACCGGCGCCCTGGGCCTCCCCGGGATCACGACGCTCGGCAACAACGCCAACACGGCGATCGCGTGGACCGTCCCGCTCGTGGCAGTCGACCAGTACAACCGCCCGGTCTCCCCGACCGGGTCGTTCCGCTACGACTTCAAGAACAGCTGGCAGAAGTCCGGCGGCTCGCTCACCGGCTACCAGCCCGACGCCAACGCCGCGGCGACCAACCTCTTCTACCACCACAACCGGATCCACGACGAGTACTACGAGTTCGGCTTCACCGAGAGCGGGGGCAACTTCCAGCTCGTCAACAAGCCCGGCACGACGGGCCTGCCGGCCGACCCGATCTTCGGTGGCGCCCAGTCCGGGGCCCTGAACCTCACCGAGGCCGTGCTGCCGCTCGGCCGCAACAACGCCAACATGCTGACCCTGCCCGACGGCATCCCCGGCTTCACCAACATGTACCTGTGGGAGTTCGTCGACGACATCTTCGAGGGGCCGATCGCCGACGGCGACTTCGACGCCTCGATCATCCAGCACGAGTACAGCCACGGGCTCTCCAACCGCTACGTCGGCGGCGGTGGTCTCGGCTCGCTCGGTGGCACGCAGTCCGGCGCCATGGGCGAGGGCTGGGGCGACTGGTTCGCCATGAACGACCTCTTCCGTCGCGGCCTGACCCGCACCGCGGTCGTGGCGGCGTACGTCGGGGACGAGGACCGGGGCATCCGCAACTGGAACTACGCCACGAGCCCGGCGACGTACGGCGACTACGGCTATGACATGAGCGGTCCCGAGGTGCACTCCGACGGCGAGATCTGGACGGCGGCGCTGTGGACCCTGCGCACGCAGATCCTGAAGACGGTGGGTGGCAACCAGAAGAAGGCCTCCGACATCGCCGAGCACCTGGTGATGGACGCGATGCCGATCTCGCCGCCGAGCCCCTCGATGCTCGACATGCGCGACGCGATCGTGAAGGCCGGCGAGCTGCGCTACAAGAAGAAGTACACCGACCTGATCTGGGACGCCTTCGCCGAGCGCGGGTTCGGCGCTTCGGCGAAGACGGACGGTGAGAACGACACCACCCCCCGGCCCGGCTTCGACGTGCCGAGGAAGTCACTCAACGGCAAGCTCTCGCTCAAGCTCGTCAACGCCTCGGCCGGTGGCCCGGTCAAGGGTGCGCGGGTGCTCGGTGGCCTGTTCGAGGGTCGGACGACCCCGATCTTCACGACCGACAAGTCGGGCCGCGGCAGCGCAGCGTTCGCGGCCGGGACCTACACCCTCACCATCCAGGCTCCCGGCTACGGCATCCAGCGCTTCCGGGTGCCGATCAGCAAGGGCAGGACGCTCCAGAGGACGATCAAGCTGCGCCCCAACCTGGCGTCGGGCTACTCGGGCGCCAAGGTCGTCGAGGCGAGCAGCGAGATGGGCGCCCTCCCGGCGGCCAACGCCTTCGACGACACCGAGACGACCTCGTGGCAGACCGGGTCCGTGGGCAAGGCCTACAACAAGGCCAAGGCCCAGTCCGCGACCGTGAAGCTCAAGAAGAAGGCGAAGATCGACCAGGTGGCGGTCAGCGTGCTCAAGCCGATCGGGCTGCCGCGGTTCTCGGCGGCCAAGAAGGTCAAGGTGCAGACGTCGATGAACGGCAGGAGGTGGAAGACCGCCAGGGTCGCCTCCTTCAGGTTCATCCAGCCGCGGCCCGCGGCTCCTGACCTCAACCTCAAGACCTACCGGCTGAAGAAGGCCGTCAAGGCCAGGTTCGTCCGCGCCGTACCGGTCAAGACCTTCGGCGACAGCGGCATCACGACGACCGCGATCGTCTCCGAGGTCCAGGTCTTCGGCAAGGCCAAGGGCATCAAGCCCAAGCTGCCCAAGCCCGACAAGCCGGTCACCCTGTCCGGGTCCGCGACCGTCGGCAACATCGCACAGGGCTCCCTGCTGGGCCTGGATCCCTACCGCCCCGGCGTGACGGAGCTGAGCTGGTCGTGTCCCGGCCTGCCGACGGCCAACGGCGTCGACGCCTTCATGCACCGCCTGCCCCAGGGGGCCGGCGACGGACGGCACGCGGCCACGCTCGACGTCTCGGTGCCGATCGGCGAGTTCATGCTCTACTTCTACGACGAGGACTGCGCGCCGATGTCCGGCGGCGGCTTCGCCCTCAGCGGGGAGACCATCACGATCCCGCCCGGCGCTGTCTACAGCGGCTTCCTGCTCCTGTACGGCGCCGGGGCGAGCTTCGACCTGGTGGTCACCGAGCCTCGCTGACCCAGGCGCTGACCCAGGCGCTGACCCGGCAGGATCAGGTGGGTGGGGAGTCGAGCACGACGGCGGCGACGGCTCCCCGCACCACCTGCTCGAAGACGCGCTCGAGGTCGTCGATCCCGCCGAAGTAGCCGCTGACCTCGAGCGACACGAAGCCGTGCAAGGCACTGAAGACAGCCATGCCCGTCGAGAGGATGTCGTCCTCGGGCAGGCCCGTGGAGCGGACCATGACGCCCAGGGCCTCGATCACCTCACCGGCAGCGTCGAAGAAGCCGTCCCGGTCGATCGGTGCGCGGGTGATCGCGGCGTAGCGCTGCGGGTAGGTGCGTGCGAAGTCGCGCAGCTGGTAGCAGAGCGCCTCGATCCCGTCGGCGCCGGCGCGCCCCATGGCGGCCCGCTGGACGTGGCGACCCATGAGGGCCATCGCCCGTACCTGGATCTCGGCGCGCAGGTCCTCCAGGTTGGCCACGTGGTTGTAGAGCGAGGAGACCCGCGTGTCGAGCTCAGCGGCCAGCAGGGTCATCGAGAGGGTGTCGTAGCCCTCACGGTCGACGAGCGCCTCGGCCGCGAGCACGACCGTCTCGTGGTCGAGTCGCGCGCGCCGTTCGGCGGGCACGGTGCTGGTCATCGCGGTCTCGTCTCCCCATGAAATCAATTCGTTCGAACACGAAGCACTATAGGCATCGTGCGCGGGTCGCGCTCACCAACCGGGCGGCAGGGCCGTGAAGTCGGCCTCGCGCCCCTCGGCGAAGGCAGCCAGTGCCTCGAGGTTGGCCGGGCCCCCCATCAGCTCGGCGAAGGCTGCGTTCTCGCGCTCGCGGGCCGCGGCGATCTCCGACCTCAGCGGCTCGGTCATCGTTCGCTTGACCGCCACCAGCGACGAGATCGGCCGTGCGGCCAGCACCTCGGCGTGGCGCCGGGCCTCGGTCAGCAGGTCGTCCGGCTCGCAGACCCGCCAGACCAGGCCCATCTCGCGTGCCTGCTCGGCGTCGACCCACTCGGCGGACAGGAGCAGCCAGGCGGCGTTCTGGCGCCCGAGCAGCAGCGGCATCAGGTACGACGACGCCGCTTCGGGGGCGACACCGAGGCTGGTGAAGGGGCACTTCAGGCGCGCCGTGGACGACATGAAGGCCAGGTCGGCGAAGCCCAGGATCGTGGCGCCGATGCCCAGGCCGAGCCCGTTGACCGCGCAGATCAGCGGCTTGGGGAAGGCGACGAGCGCGTCGAGGAGGCCCAGGAACCCATGCGTGCCCCGCTCGAAGTCGGGGTCGGTGGCGAGCCGGTGCATCTCCAGCAGGTCGGTCCCGGCACTGAATGCGCGGCCGTTGCCGGTCAGCAGCACCACCGCGACCGTCGGGTCCTCGGCGGCGTCGAGGAGCGCCTGCGCCGTGGCGTCGTACAAGGCCTCGTTGAAGGCGTTGAGCGCGTCGGGCCGGTCCAGGGCCAGGGTGCGGACTCGGGAGTCGTCGGAGATCTGCAAGGTCATGGCAGCAGGGTAGCCAGCCAACTAGAACGTGTTCTCGTTGTCCGGCCGGGTCGTGTCGGGCCTCGTCACTACGATCGCGGCATGACCTCGACCGGTGCCACGCGTGTGTGGCGTCCGGGGTGGCCGTGCCAGGTGTCCGCGATGCTCGCCCAGCACCGTCACGGGAGTGGCGACCCGACGTACCGGCGCGAGGCGTCGGGCGGCGCGGACCGGATCTGGCGGGGTCTGCGCACCCCCGACGGCACGGCGACCCTCGCCATCGTTGCCCGACCACGCGACGGCGAGGTGCACGCCGAGGCGTGGGGGAGCGGCGCCCAGTGGGCACTGGCGTCGGTGCCGGACCTCCTGGGAGCAAGCGACAGTTGGGAGGGCTTCGAACCGCGCCACCCGCTGCTCGCGGAGGTCTGGCGCCACCATCCCGACCTTCGGCTGGGCCGCAGCGGCCTGGTCATGGAGGCACTGGTGCCGGCGATCATCGAGCAGAAGGTCACCGGGCAGGAGGCGTTCGCCGGCTTCCGGATGCTCGTGCACCGGTACGGCGAGCGCGCGCCCGGTCCGGGAGCCGACCTGAAGCTCTGGGTGCAACCGGACGCCGCGAGCCTCAGGTCCGTGCCGTCCTGGGAGTGGCTGCGGATGCACATCGATCCGGCCCGGTCCCGCACGATCGTGACCGTCGCTCGCGTGGCCGACTCGTTGGAGCGGCTCGCCTCGAGGCCTCCCGAGGAGGCCGACGGCCGGATGCGGAGCCTGTCCGGCGTGGGGGTGTGGACCAGTGCCGAGGTGAGGACCCGGGCGTTCGGCGACCCCGATGCCGTGTCGTTCGGCGACTACCACGTGGCCAAGGACATCGGGTGGGCCCTGACCGGCACGCCCTTCGACGACGACGAGCTGGCTGACTACCTCGAGCCCTACCGCCCGCAGCGCGGGAGGGTGCCTGCCCTCGTGGCGGCGGGCGGGCTGCACCGCCCGCGCCACGGTCCGCGGATGGCCCCTCGCACCCACCTGCCCGGCCGGATCCGCTGAGCGGGCCGCCCACCGTCTCACGAGGTCGACATACCCAAGGTTTGTGACGTCGAGCTCTCCCGGCGACGGCCTCGATGTGATACCTGTTACACCCAGTAACAGTTACTCCGTGCTCCCCACCGCACAGACCACCGACACGAGGGACTCATGGGACCCACGTCCGAAGCCGCACCGCGCCCTGCCCCCCGCGTGCCGGTCTTCAGCGTGATCGCTGCGGGCTCGCGCGCGAGCCTCGGCTCGTTCGGCGGCCGGGCGCGAGACGGCGTGATCACCACCGGCAAGATCGTCGTGCTGGGCATCGAGGCGTCGGCGGCTGCCGTCTCCGACATCGCCGCGCGGCGCTTCTCCTGGTCGGAGTTCCTGCTCCAGGCGTGGTTCATGACGCGCGTCTCGCTCCTTCCCACGATCCTGGTCGCCATCCCCTTCGGCGTCATCACCTCGGTCCAGATCGGAGCCGTGGCCGGCCAGATCGGAGCGACGTCGTTCAGCGGCGCCGTCAACGGCATCGGTGTGCTGCGCCAGGGAGCGCCACTCGTGGTGTCCCTGATGATCGCCGGGGCGGTGGGGTCGGCGATCTGCTCCGACCTGGGGGCTCGGACCGTGCGCGAGGAGATCGACGCCCTCAAGGTGATGGGCATCAACCCCGTCCAACGCCTGGTCGCGCCGCGCGTCGTCGCGGCGCTGGTCGTCTCCCTGCTGCTCACGGTGATCGTCGCGATGACGGCGATGGTGACCGCCTTCATCCTCAACGTGGGCAACGGCTCCATCTCGGCCGGCGCCTACCTGGACTCCTTCGTCAGCTTCAGCCAGCCCACCGACCTCTTCCTGGCGGAGTTCAAGGCCCTCATCTTCGGCTTCGTGGCCACCATCGTGGCCGCGCACAAGGGACTGAGCGCCTCCGGCGGACCCAAGGGCGTTGCCGATGCCGTCAACCAGGCGGTCGTGCTCAGCGTCATCCTGCTGGCCGTCATCAACGTCGCCATCACGCAGGCCTACGTGATGCTCGTGCCCCAAGGGATCGCATGAACGGGGCAGTCGCATGAAGACCGGACGCCGCGCGGGCAACCTCGTCATCGGCACGACCGACGGCTTCCTCGAGGCGTTCGCGTCGCTCGGCTCCTTCGCCTCGTTCGCCGCGACCACCCTGAAGAACGTCCCGTCCACGTTGCGGCTCTACCCGGCCGAGATGTTGCGCCAGCTCAAGGACATCGCCTGGGGGAGCGGGGCGCTCGTCGTGGGTGGCGGGACCATCGGCGTGATGATCCTGCTCTCGATCTCGGCCGGCACCTCGCTGGGCATCGAGGGCTTCAACGGCCTCGAGCTGGTGGGTCTGGCGCCGTTGACCGGCTTCATCTCCGCCAGTGCCAACACCCGCGAGCTGGCGCCTCTGATCGCCGCCCTGGCGCTCGCCTCGCAAGTGGGGTGCCGCTTCACCGCGCAGCTGGGCTCGATGAAGATCCACGAGGAGGTCGACGCGCTCGAGGTGATGGCGGTCAGCCCGATGCGCTACCTGGTGACGACCCGGGTCGTGGCCTGCATGATCGCGATCCTGCCGCTGTACCTGATCGGTCTGATCGGTTCCTACGTCGCCTCGCAGGTCTCCGTCGTCGTGCTCTTCGGCCAGTCCGCAGGGCAGTACGACCACTACTTCTCGACGTTTATCCAGGGCCGCGACGTCTTCCTGTCGGTGGTCAAGATCCTGATCTTCGCGATCGCGGTGACGCTCATCCACTGCTGGTACGGCTTCAAGGTCACCGGAGGTCCCCAGTCGGTCGGTGAGGCGACGGGTGCGGCGATCCGAGCCAGCATCGTCGTGGTCGTGGTGCTCGACATGATCCTCACCCTCATCTTCTGGGGTGGCGACCCCGGGTTCCGGGTCTCGGGCTAGACGACATGGCACTGATCCCCGTACGACGTCGCAACGCGCCACGGCGCGAGCTGCGGCGCATCGACCTCGCCAGGCGCGGAATGGGCGTCACGCTCGGCCTCGTGCTGCTGCTCGTGCTCGCCTACCTGCGCACCACCGGTGGCCTGGGGGGCGACCCCGAGGTCTCGGCGGAGGTCCGCAACGCCGGAGGCGCCCTGCGCCCCGGCTCGGACGTGAAGATCGCCGGCGTCATCGTGGGCCGCGTCTCCGAGATCGCGCGCAGCGAGAGCGGCAACGTGCGGGTGGACCTGGCCATGGACCCCGACTCGCTCGGCGACGTGCCCGACAACGTCGTCGCCAGGATCCTGCCGGCCACCGTCTTCGGCACGACGTTCGTCGACCTCGTCGTGCACGGCGGCCCCTCGGCCACGATGCTGCAGGAGGGCGCCGCGATTCCCGCGGACCTCGACCAGGACACCCTCGAGCTCCAGCAGGCCCTCGACGACATCGACCGGTTGGTCACGGGGCTGGGGCCGGCCGAGCTCGCCTCGGCGATCTCGTCGGCGGCCCAGGCTCTCGAGGGTCGCGGCGAGGAGATCCGCCGGATCATCGACGTCGCCGACGGCTATCTCGCCCGGATCACACCGCAGCTGCCCCTGGTCCGATCGGACCTCGGCAAGCTCGCCGACAACCTGGAGCTCGTCGACGACCTGGCTCCCGACTTCCTGGACGCCACGCAGGACGGTCTCGTCACGCTCGACACCATCGTCGAGCAGCGCGCCTCCATCACGGCGCTGATCACCGGCGGCACGACCCTGACCCGCACCGGCCAACGCCTCCTGGACGAGACCACGCGCCAGCTCGTCCGGATGCTCGAGAACGGAGCCATCCTGCTCGACATCCTCTTCGACAACCGCAAGGCCGGGATCACCGACGCGATCGCCACCAACATCGCCGTCGCCGACAAGCTGCCCACCGCGATCCGCGAGGGATTTCTGCGGGCCGACGGGACGATCGAGCTCGACGCGCCCGACTACTACACACCCGCCGACCGACCCGACTACGGGCGGCTGCAGCGAGCGAGCCTGCGGAGCCTGGCGGGTGGTGGCTCATGAAGGGGCTCGGCGCCATCGGCATCAAGTTCGCCGCGTTCGTGGCAGCGAGCCTGGTGCTGCTCCTGCTGCTGGTCAACACGATGCTGAACGGGCTCGGCGAGGACTCACGGGGCTTCGACGCAGAGTTCGTCGACGTGAGCGGGCTGCGGGTGGGCGACGACGTGAAGGTGGCCGGCGTCCGTGTCGGCAGGGTCGCGCAGATCGACGTCACCGACGAGGGCGCGCTGGTCGGCTTCGAGCTCTCCGACGATCAACCCATCCTGAGCACGACGCGCGTCGTGATGCGCTACCAGAACCTGCTGGGGCAGCGCTACCTGGCGCTCGTCCAGGGCGAGGACTGGGGCGGTGGGTTGGAGGCCGGCAGCAGCATCCCGACGAGCCTGACCGACCCCGGCTTCGACCTGACGGCGCTGCTGAACGGGTTCCGTCCGCTGTTCGAGGTGCTGCAGCCCGAGGACGTCAATCGCCTGGCGACCTCGATGGTCCAGGTGCTCCAGGGGGAGGGCGGCACCGTCGAGCAGTTGTTGCAGCAGACGACCGAGCTGACCGGCTTCCTGACCGAACGCGACGAGCTGTACGGCGAGGTGCTCACCAACCTGACACCGGTGCTGCAGAACCTCGACGGTCGCGGGACCGAGCTCAGCTCGACGATCACCGAGCTGAAGGCACTGATGGCCGGGCTCGCGCGTGACCGCAAGGCCATCGGGTCGTCGATCGACGGCGTGAGCCGCCTCGTCGGCGCCACGTCGGGACTGTTGCGTGACGCTCGTCAACCCGCGGTTGACGCCGTGGACCAGCTCCGGCAGGTAGCCGACCAGGTGGCGGCCTCGCGCGGCAAGCTGAACGACGCGATCGACTCCTTCGGCCTCATCTTCGAGTCCCTCGGCCGCGCGGGTTCCTACGAGAACGCGCTCAACGTCTATCCCTGCTCGGTGCTCTTCTCGGTCGGTGGCCAGGAGATCAACCCGGCGGGGCCCAACGGCCCGTGGTCGGAGGCGTGTCGATGAAGGCGCTCTCGTCGCGTGACCCGCTGCGCGTGGGTCTCGCTGCCATCCTCGTCGGAGGCCTCCTGCTCGCCCTGGTCGTGGTGCTCTCGGTGGTCTCGTTCGGTCGAAGCACCTACACCGCCGTGCTCGAGCACAGCGCCGGGCTGAGGGCCGGCGAGGACGTCCAGGTCCACGGGGTGTCGGTCGGCAAGGTCACCGGTGTCGACCTGCAGGATCGTCAGGTCCTGGTCACCTTCGAGATGGACCAGGACATGGAGCTGGGCTCGTCGACGACGGCCGAGGTGCGGGTCGCCACGTTGCTGGGCACCCACTACCTGGAGATCGACCCGGCCGGTGACGGCGAGCTCGCCGGAGGACAGATACCCCTGGCGCGCACCTCGGTGCCCTACAACCTCCAGGACGTGCTCGAGCAGGGCACGAGCAAGCTCGCCGAGCTCGACCCGGTCGTGCTGGCCGAGGCGTTGAGCGAGGCCAGCAAGACCCTCGGTGCGTCGGCCGACGACGTCGGCCCGGCGCTCGAGGGGGTGGCCGAGCTCTCCGACCTCGTCACGCGTCGTTCCGCGCAGACCACCGAGCTGCTCCGCGCGGCCCGCGGGGTGACCGACCAGCTCTCCGACTCCTCGGCGGACATCGTCGAGCTGATGGAGGCAACCACCCTGGTCGCCGACGAGGTGACCTCCCGCCGTACGGCGATCCACCGTCTCTTCGTGGAGACCACGTCGCTCTCGCAGGCCTTGCGCTCCATCGTCGAGCAGACCGACGCGGAGATGGGGCCCACCTTGCAGGACCTCGACAAGGCGCTCGACACGCTCAACCAGCAGGACGACCAGCTGCGCGACGTGCTCGAGGTGATGGCCCCGGCCTTCCGGTACATCGCCAACGCGACCGGCAACGGTCCGTATGCCGACCTGTTCGCCGAGGATCCCGCCCTGCTCGCCGACGACGCTCGTTGCAAGCTGGAGGGTTGCCGATGAACCGCCTCGCCGTCCGCCTGCTCCTCGTGGCGACCCTGGTCGGCCTCTCCGCCCTGACGGGCGGGTGCGTGCCCGGCGTCGTCGGAGGTGGTCGGATGACGGTGACGGCTTACTTCCCCGACACGTCGGGGCTCTTCGTCGGCAACGACGTGGGGATCCTCGGTGTCACCGTCGGGAGGATCACCGACATCGACCCGGAGGGTGAGCGGGTGAAGGTCACCCTCGAGGTCGACGACGAGCACGACGTGCCCGCCGACGTCGGCGCGGTCGTGGTGGCGCGATCGGTCGCCACCGATCGGTACGTCGAGCTCACCCCGGTCTACGACTCGGGACCCACCCTGGGTGACGGAGACGTCATCCCCGTCGAGCGCACCCGCACCCCGGTGGACTTCGACCAGGTGCTGGGTGCCCTCAACACCTTCGCCACCGGCATCGCCGGCTCGGGGAGGTCGAAGAAGGCGATCCGTCGCCTCATCGACTCCGGAGCACGGGCGCTCGACGGGCGCGGCCAGCTGGTCAACGACACGGTGACCGACCTGGCTGACGCCGTGGGCAGCGTGAGTGGACAGCGCGAGGACCTCAGCGCCACGATCCGCTCGCTCGACACCCTGGTGGCCACCATCGCCGCCAACGACCGGACGGCACGGAGGTTCATCGGCCAGGTGACCGAGGCGGTCGACCTGCTCGACGACGAGCGGCTCGACTTCCGAGCGGCCCTGCGTGCCCTCGACGACGCGGTCACCACGGTCGCCGAGTTCGCGGTGGACCACCGCGACGAGATCGTGGAGGTCGTCGACGGCGGCAGCAAGGTGATGCGCACCATCCTCAGCCGGCAGCGGGACCTCGCCGAGATCCTGGAGGTCTTCCCGCTGGCCCTGGAGAACCTGCAGCTCGCCGTCGACGGGGACCGGATCCCGGTCCGGGTCCCGCCGACTGCCCTGCTCCCGCTGGGAGACCAGATCGACCAGCTCTGCCACAGCCTGCCGCTGGGACTCTGCGACCTCATCTCGGGCACCGACCCGACGGACCGGCCGTCAGGGGGCCGACGATGACGACCGCCTGCCTCCGTGCTCCGGGCGCCGTCCTGCTCGCCCTCGTACTCGGCTCCCTGACCGCCTGCAGCACCACCCTCGGGGACCTGCCGCTGCCGGGCACCGGCGTGGCCGGGGACACGATCCGGGTGGACGCCGAGTTCAAGGAGGCCCTCAACCTCGCCCAGGGAGCGACCGTCAAGGTCAACGGCATCGACAGCGGCAAGGTCCAGGACGTCCTTGTGGAGGACTTCCACGCGCGCGCCGAGATGCTCGTGCGCACCGACGCGGTGCTGCGCACCGGTGCGACGGCACGCCTGCGCTACACGACGCCGCTCGGAGAGCTGTTCGTCGACGTGACGAACCCGAGGCAGGGGCCTCTGCTCGAGGACGGGGCCCTGATCACCCTCGAGGACTCCTCGACGGCTCCGACGGTCGAGGACGCCCTCTCCCAGGCGAGCCTGCTCGTCAACGGCGGCGGGCTCGGCGACCTGCAGACGGTGACCGAGGAGCTCAACACCGTGCTCGGCGGTCGTGAGGACACCGCGCGCTCCCTGCTGGAGCGGTCGCGTGACTTCCTGGTCGAGGCCAACGCGACGACCCAGGACATCGATCGGGCGCTGAGCTCCCTGGTCTCGGTCTCCTCGACCCTCGAGCAGCGGGAGCGGATCATCAACCGCGCCGTGCGGGAGATCGAGCCGGCCGCGGCCGTGCTTCGCCGCAACACCCCCGGGCTCACCACGCTCCTGCAGCAGGTCGAGAGATTCTCCGGCGCGGCCGAGGAGACCGTCGCTCGTACCCGCACGGACCTCCTGCGCGTGCTCGACCAGGCGACTCCGGTGCTGGCCGAGTTCGCCGGCAACCGGGCGACGTACCCGCTGTCCCTGGACGCTCTCATCAGGCTCGGCAACGCCGTCGACGGGATCGTGCCCGGCGACTACGTCTCGATCTCGCTCGCCGTACGACTCGACGGGATCGGTGCCCCCGACCTCGCCGGCATCCTCGAGCAGCTGGGGATCGACCTCCCCGACCTCCCGGACCTGCCGGAGCTGCCGCTGCCCGGTGTGCCCGAGCTCGACCTGCCGGGAGGTCTTCTCGACGGGCTGACCCTGGACGGTCTCGTCCGAGGTGGTGCTCGATGAGCACGCTGCGCGCTCTGTTCTCGTCTCGTCTCTACCTCAGCGCCCTCGGGGTGGCTCTGGTCTTCGTCCTCGGTCTGGCCTACCTCTTCGCCGAGGTGCTCGACCAGCCGCTGCTGTCGCGGCCCGACGAGGTGACCGTGGAGCTCTCGGCGGCCGGAGGTCTCTTCGAGGGATCGGCGGTGACCTACCGCGGCGTCAAGATCGGTCGCGTCACCGACATCTCGATCGGCGAGCGTGGCGTGGTGGCGACCTTGTCGCTCACCTCCGACGAGCAGGTACCCGCGTCCTCGGCCGCGAAGGTACGCAGCCTCTCACCGGTCGGTGAGCAGTACCTCGACTTCCAGCCGACCTCGCAGAGCGGTCCCTTCCTCGAGGACGGGAGCGTGGTCTCGGCCGAGTCGACCGACATCCCGAAGAGCCTGGGCTCCACGGTGGTGGCGATCAACGAGGTCCTGCGCCAGGTCGACGACGGCAAGCTGCGCACCCTGCTCGTCGAGCTCAGCATCGCCCTGGAGGACACCGGGGACGACCTCGGACGACTCGTCGACGAAGGCAGCGTGCTGATCGACGAGCTGGACGACGTCTACCCCGAGACGTCGAGGCTGCTGCAGAACGCCGACGTGGCCCTGGACATCGCTCCCGACAACCGAGCCGACCTGCAGGACCTGGGCGACGACGCTCGCGAGCTCGCGGCGTTCCTCGAGGACTACGACCCGGAGCTGGACCGACTGCTGGCCGACACCCCGGCCCGCCTGCGTCGCCTCGAGGCGCTGGTGCAGGACGCTCGTGAGGTGTTGCCCGACTTCCTCTCGGTGGGCGTGAGCCTCACCGACATCTTCGTCGCCCACGACCCCCACCTGCGCACGTTGCTGCGCAACTACAGTCCCGGGCTCTCGGTCCTCGACGACCAGGTGCGCAACGGCCGGCTGCGGTTGAAGATCATCGGTGACAAGGACCCGCGCTGCGACTACGGCATCAGCCGGCGCAGCCCCCGCAACGTCGATCGTCGCCCGATCGTGACGACCGGTCGCTGCGCGGCCTCGTTCAGCACGCTGCAGCGCGGCGCCGCGCACGCTCCCGGCCCGGTGTCGCGGTGACGGGCTCGCGTCGCCTCGTGGCCGTCCTGGCGGTCGCGCTCGCGGCCGCCCTCGTCGCTGTGGTGCTCCTGTGGGTGGACCGCGACGACACCCCTGCCTCGAGAGGGGCAGGCTCGGGCGGCGCCGAGGCCGGCGACGCCGCAACCCTCCTCGCCGCCGGGTCCGACGCCGAGGCCGCAGCCCGCTCCGCGGTCGAGCAGATGACGACGTACGACTTCTCGACGGTCGAGGAGGACTTCACCTGGGTGGAGGACGCCGGCACCGAGCAGTTCCAGACCTACTTCGCGGGCGCCAGCAAGGACGCGATCGCGGTGATCCGGTCGCTGAGGGCGAGCGCGAGCGGGACCGTCGTGGACGCGGCACCGCAGGTGATCGATGCGACGCACGTGAAGGTGCTGCTCTTCGTCGACCAGCAGATCACCGCGCGCAAGCAGCAGGGCAGCAAGCTCGACCAGCCGCGCGTGTCGATGCAGATGGTGCGCCAGGACGGTCGCTGGCTCGTCGACCGGGTCGCCGTCAACGACCTGCTCGCCCAGTAGCGTCCTGCCTGGCGACGAGACGCGGCTGTTACCCAGATCTGGGCGGACCGTGGATCTGGAGTTGCCTGTTCGTGGCGGTGGGTCTCGTAGTCTCGTTGTTGTCGGAGGGGACGCAAGGCCCCGAAGACGCTGACCCGAGGCAGGTCCCGCATCTGGGGGGATGACGGAGCCGATGTCCGGGTCTCCAGGGGGAAGCAAGGATCGACCCGCTCGACGCTTCCGGGGGGAAGCGCTCTGAGCGGGTCGTCCTCTTTTTCTCCTCGCGCCACGTGGCGTCCTGACGTTGCCGGCTAGCTCAGCGCAGGTTCCTGGTCGACCGGGACCAGCGCGACCGCGACCAGCGGGAACAGCGCCGCCAGCGCGAAGGTCGCCGGGTAGCCGCCGTGGGTGACGGCGAGCCCACCCAGGGGCGGGACCAGGGCGCTGGTCAGGAACTGCGAGGTGTTCTGGATCCCGAGCGCGCGACCCGACCAGTGCGGCCCGGCCCGCTCGGCCACCGCGGTGAAGGCCAAGCCGTTGTCGGCCACGGTCATCACCGTGGCCAGGATGATCAGGGGCACCGCGACGGCCCAGTCGAGGCCGGCCGCGCCACCCAGCGCAGCCATCGTGAGGGCGGCTGCCAGGGCCACCCAGCGCAGGGGCCGCATCCGCGACCCGACGACGTCGGAGAGCTGACCCGCGGCGATGCGCCCGAGAGCTCCTCCGACCTGGGCGAGGGCGACCAGCGCGCCCGCCGCCCCGGGGGACCAGCCGCGGTCCTGCACGAGCCACACGAGCGCGAAGGTCCACACGACGAACTGCGGCACGACCAGGAGGACCGAGACGCCGTGGATCCGGGCGAGGAAGCTGTTGCCCCGGTAGGGGTTGGCCGACGGCGCCTCGCGCGGGTCGGGACGTGGCGGGTCGAGGACCACCACGAAGACGAGGACGGCCGCGAGGGCGGTCGCGATCGTGGGGACCCACATCGCGGCGTGGACCCCCCGAGCATCCGCCACGACGGCGATCGAGATCGCCGCCACGCCGACCCCGACCGGTTGGGACATCTGCCGGATCCCCATGGCGAGGCCGCGGCGGCGTGGTGGGAACCATCCGACCACGACGCGCCCGCTCGCAGCGCTGCTGCTGGCGGCGGCGGCACCACCGAGGAAGAGGGCCAGGCTCAGCCACCCCACGCCGGGGGAGGCCACGGCGGCCAGGCCGGCGAGCGACGTGAGCACGAGTCCGGTCAGCAGCACCAGTCGTTCACCACGTCGGTCGGTGAGCAGTCCCCACGCGACGAGGGTGAGCATCACACCCAGCGTGGGGGCAGCGGCAACGACGCCTGCCTCGGCGAGCGACAGCCCCTCCTGCTGCACCAGGGCGGGGATGAGGAAGGCGGGGCCATGGGCCATCACGGCGGTCGACGCCTGGGCGAGCGTGCTCGCTCCGAGCATCGACCAGCGTCGACCGGAGCCGACGTCGGGAGAGCGCTCGGTGATCAGGGTCATGCGCCGATTCAACGCGCCTTCGGTGGCCAGGCCACCTCCATCTCGCACCGTGGAGTGTGACACTCCCAACTCGTGACTAGTCTGAGCCCGTGAGTCGGAAGCGGTACGTCGAGCGGGGCATCCGCCTGCTGCGGCGCGTGCTCCTGACGGTCCTCGGACTGCAGGTCCTGATCGCCGTGACGATGTCGGTCGTGGACTCCTACCGACGTCGCGGCAAGAAGCCGGTGGCCTTCCCGACGACGCCACCCACCGAGGTGGCCGTCGGGGACGGCACCGTCACGACCTACACCTACGGTCGCGACCTGTACGACGACATGATCGCGGCGATCGAGGGCGCCAAGCGGCAGGTGCTCTTCGAGACCTACATCTGGAAGGGCGACGCCACCGGCGAACGGTTCAAGCGAGCCCTGGCCGACGCGGCGGACCGCGGTGTCGAGGTCTACTGCATCTACGACGGCTTCGCGAACCTCGTCGTCTCCCCGGTCTTCAAGCGCTTCCCCTCGACCATGAAGGTGCTGCGCTACCCCGTGTACGCCGCGGGGTGGCGCTTCTTCGACCTGCGCGGCTACGGACGCGACCACCGCAAGATCCTCGTCGTCGACGACTCGGTCGGCTTCGTGGGCGGCTACAACATCGGCGATGCCTACGAGACCGAGTGGCGCGACACGCACGTGAGGATCACGGGACCGGGCGTGTGGGACCTGAAGCGCGCCTTCGCCGACTTCTGGAACCTCAACCGCCGTCGCCGGATCCGCAAGAGCGAGCGACCGCTGCTGCTCGAGACGGCGTCGACGTGGGAGTCGAAGATCCGGGTGCAGCGCAACGTCCCGCGTCTGTGGATGTTCCCCATCAGGGCGATGTACATCGAGGCCATCAACAGGGCCAGCCGCAACGTGTGGATGACCCAGGCCTACTTCCTGCCGGACCAGGACTTCGTCGACGCCCTCAAGGACGCCGCCCGCCGCGGCGTCGACGTCCGGCTCCTGCTGCCGTTGAAGTCCAACCACGTCGTGGCCGACTGGGTCTCGCGCGGCTACTTCTCCCAGCTGCTCGACGCCGGGGTCAAGGTGCTGCGCTTCAAGGGCGCCATGGTGCACGCCAAGACCGCCACCGTCGACGGCACCTGGACCACGGTCGGCACGGCCAACATCGACCGGCTCAGCCTCCAGGGCAACTACGAGATCAACGTCGAGGTGATCGACCCGGGGCTCGCCGCGATGCTCGAGAAGATCTTCCTCACCGACGAGACCAACTGCGCCCCGCTCACCCGCTTCGAGTGGGAGACCCGCGACCTGCACCGCAAGTTCACCGAGGCGTTCCTGAGGCCGCTCGGCCGGTTGCTCTGACGGGTCTCGTCACCGCACCTCCAACGCGTACCCCGAGGCGTCGGACGGCGCGGGACCCACGTCGGTCGCGAGCTCGAGGGTGCCGTCGAGGCCGACCCTGACGATCGCCGTGCGGTTGCCGCGGCGAACGACGGCGAGCAGGTGCTCGTCGTCCTCCCACTCGACCCCGGAGACCGAGGTGCCTCGCGGGACGTCGTACGTCGTGACCACGGCGCCGCGGCGATCGTGGACGACCACGCCGCGCACCTCCTCGAAGCGGGCGTTGCCGGGGACGCCGAGGACGTGGCGGGTGTCGGGGGAGAACGAGTCGAGCCGGTGCTCGCAGGTGCTCCAGACCTCGCGGCCAGCGGGCCGTAGGAGTCCCCAGCACCCGGGGTCGCGGCTCAGCCGTCCGAGGAGCCGGCCGCGGTCGTCCACGTCGGCGAGCGCTCGCAGGCCCGCGATGCGCTCGCTGATGCCGTGCGAGGTCGTGTAGTCGACCCCTCCTCCGGGCCGGTTGGCGTAGACGATGCAGCCACCGCCCTCGGGCACCTCCTCCTGGCACGACGGTGACGTCTCGGCCTTGCGGACCAGGACCGCCTCGGCGCCGGGCGTGATGCCCGCGAGGTCGACGGCGTGGGTGCCGTCGGAGTCGAGCGTGTGCACGGTCCCGTCGTCGCGCAGCCACCCGCCGACGGTGCGGTCCCCGCTCACGAGCACGCTGTGCGACGCGAGGAACATCTCCTCCTCCAGCACGGTTCCCGCGCGGTCGGAGACCTGCGCGACCACGCCGCCCTCGGTCTGGCGCAGCAGGACGACGGCGTCGCCGGTGACGGCGAACTCCCCGATCGACCCGTCCGGCAGCGGGAAGCCGGCCGGGTCACCACCGGGCAGGACGACCCGGTACTCGCCGTCGAGGAAGGGTGCGTCGAGGTCGACGGCGTAGGGGATGCCCGGATCCTCGCCGCGCTCGAGGCCGGTGAGGGTCAGGGCGGCGGGTTCGGGGCCCGTGGAGGGCCCCGTGGAGGGGGCCGTGGAGGGGGCCGTGGAGGGGGCCGTGGGGTCGGCATCGGCTCCTCCACAACCGGCCAGCGTCGGTGCGAGCAGCATCACCGAGCTCGCGATCATGGCCAGGGCGCGGTGTCGGGTCGAGGTCTCCATGTAGGGGTGACGCACTGTCCGCGCGGTTGGTTGCCGGCAGGGGCCTCGACAGGGGTTCTCGCCCGCGGGGCGTGGATCCCGCCTGGGTGTCGGTGGGCGACCGTAGGCTTGGCGCATGCGCCCCGTCACCGATCTCGAACGCCGCGTGGCCCCTTTCAAGGTCATCTCCGACTACCAGCCTGCCGGCGACCAGCCGGCGGCGATCAAGGAGATCACCAACCGCGTCCAGGCGGGTCTGCAGGACGTCGTCCTGCTGGGCGCCACCGGCACCGGCAAGACGGCGACGGTGGCCTGGGTGGCCGAGCAGGTGCAGCGCCCGCTGCTCGTGCTGCAGCCCAACAAGACCCTCGCCGCGCAGTTCGCCAACGAGCTGCGCCAGCTCTTCCCCGACAACGCGGTCGAGTACTTCGTGTCCTACTACGACTACTACCAGCCCGAGGCCTACGTCCCCCAGACCGACACCTACATCGAGAAGGACTCCTCGATCAACGAGGAGGTCGAGCGGTTACGGCACTCGGCGACCAACTCGCTGCTGACCCGGCGCGACGTCATCGTGGTCTCGACCGTCTCCTGCATCTACGGCCTCGGCACGCCCCAGGAGTACGTCGACCGGATGCTGCGGCTGCGAGTGGGGGAGGAGCGCGACCGCGACTCGATCCTGCGCCAGCTGGTCGAGATCCAGTACACCCGCAACGACATGAGCTTCACCCGCGGCACGTTCCGGGTGCGCGGCGACACCCTCGAGATCTTCCCGGTCTACGAGGAGCACGCGGTCCGCATCGAGTTCTTCGGCGACGAGATCGAGCGCCTGATGACGCTCCACCCCGTCACCGGCGAGGTGATCACCGACGACTCCGAGCTCTACGTCTTCCCCGCGACCCACTACGTCGCCGGCGCGGAGCGGATGGAGCGGGCCGTGCGCGGCATCGAGGCCGAGCTCGAGGAGCGCCTGGCGGAGCTCGAGCGCCAGGGCAAGCTGCTCGAGGCGCAGCGCCTGCGGATGCGCACGACGTACGACATCGAGATGATGCGCCAGGTCGGCTCCTGCGCGGGCATCGAGAACTACTCGATGCACATGGACGGCCGCACGCGAGGCTCTGCTCCCAACTGCCTGCTCGACTACTTCCCCGAGGACTACATCGTGGTCGTCGACGAGTCCCACGTGGCGGTGCCCCAGATCGGTGGCATGTACGAGGGCGACATGTCGCGCAAGCGCAACCTCGTCGACCACGGCTTCCGGCTGCCCAGCGCGATGGACAACCGGCCCCTGCGCTGGGAGGAGTTCCTGGAGCGGATCGGCCAGACCATCTACCTGTCGGCCACGCCCGGCAACTACGAGCTCGACAAGGTCGAGGGCGACGTCGTGGAGCAGATCATCCGCCCCACCGGGCTGATCGACCCCGAGGTCGTGATCAAGCCGACCAAGGGCCAGATCGACGATCTCATCCACGAGATCCGCACCCGTGCCGAGAAGAACGAGCGGGTGCTCGTCACCACCCTGACCAAGAAGATGTCCGAGGATCTCACCGACTACCTCCTCGACGCCGGGATCCGCACCCGTTACCTGCACTCCGAGGTCGACACCTTGCGTCGCATCGAGCTGCTGCGCGAGCTGCGGATGGGAGAGTACGACGTCCTCGTCGGCATCAACCTGCTCCGCGAGGGCCTCGACCTGCCCGAGGTGTCGCTGGTCTCGATCCTGGACGCCGACAAGGAGGGCTTCCTGCGTTCGGACAAGTCCTTGATCCAGACGATCGGTCGGGCCGCACGCAACGTCTCCGGCCAGGTGCACATGTACGCCGACAAGATCACGCCGTCCATGGAGAAGGCGATCGAGGAGACCAACAGGCGTCGCGAGAAGCAGATCGCCTACAACAAGGCGGCCGGGGTCGACCCGCAGCCGCTGCGCAAGAAGATCGCCGACATCACCGAGATGCTGGCCCGCGACTCCGAGGACACCCAGGCGTTGCTCGAGACCTGGGCCGGCACCGAGGCGAAGGGCCGTGCCGGCGGGGTGAAGGCGACCGGCAAGGGGCGCCAGACAGTCCCGGTCCTGGGCGACAAGGCATCGGGCCATCACGCCAAGGACCTGGCCGGGCTGCCGAGCTCCGAGCTCGCCCAGCTCATCCAGGACCTCACCGACCAGATGCGCACCGCGGCCGCCGAGCTGCAGTTCGAGCTGGCGGCTCGGCTGCGTGACGAGATCAACGACCTCAAGAAGGAGCTCCGCCAGATGATGGAAGCGACCAAGTGAGCAGGATCGCCGACCAGGTGAGGCACTAGCCTCGTCTCGTGACGACGCAGCTCGGTGGCCGGATGGCCTATGCCGTGTGGGGCGTCGCCCTGGCGACGTACTTCCTGGCGATCTTTCACCGCAGCTCCCTGGCCGTGGCCGGCCTGGCAGCCTCCGAGCGCTTCGGGATCTCGGCCTCCCAGCTGGCGGGCTTCGCGATGCTGCAGCTCCTGGTCTATGCGGCCATGCAGATCCCGGTGGGGCTGCTCGTCGACCGCTACGGGCCGCGAGCCGTGATGCTCAGCGGGGTCGTCATCCTCACGCTCGCGCAGACCGGCTTCGCGCTGGCCGAGAGCTACTCCGTGGCGCTGGTCTCACGGACCTTCGTCGGCATGGGCGACGCCATGACCTGGATCTGCGTGCTGCGCCTGGTCAGCAGGTGGTTTCCGCCGCGCCGGGTGCCGATCTTCACCCAGCTGTCGGGGACCGTTGGTCAGTTCGGGGCGGTCGTCGCAGCGGTGCCGATGACGATCGCCCTGCGTGAGGTCGGGTGGACCGCCGCCTACCTCAGCACCGCGTCGCTCGGGATCGTCCTGGCTGCCGGCCTGGTGTTGGTCGTGCGCGACGCCCCGGAGGGACGGCGGATCCCCGGCCCGCGGATGTCGTGGCCGGGGATCCGCACCAGTCTCACCGCATCGTGGGCACATCCGGGCACCCGGCTGGGCTTCTGGATGCACTTCACCACCCAGTTCAGCGCGACCGCGATGGCGCTGCTCTGGGGCTACCCCTTCCTGGTGCAGGGCGAGGGAAGGTCCGCGACCAGCGCCGGGGTGCTGCTCACCCTGATCGTGGTCGCCTTCATCTACTCCGGGCCCCTGCTGGGGCTCCTGATCGCCCGGCACCCGTGGCACCGGTCATCGGTGGTGCTGGTGATCGTCTCGGCCATCGTCGTCGTCTGGACGGCCGTGCTCGCGTGGCCGGGTCAGGCCCCACTGTGGCTCCTGGTCGTGCTGACCCAGGTGATCGGCTTCGGTGGACCCGCGTCGATGATCGGTTTCGACCTCGCGCGCACGTCCAACCCCGCGGAGCGGCTCGCCAGCGCCACCGGGATCATCAACCAGGCCGGATTCGCGGCCAGCCTCGTGCTCGTGCTGAGCATCGGGCTCATCCTCGACTGGCGCACACCGGGCGGCTCCACGGACTACACCCCCGACGCCTTCCGGTGGGCGCTCAGCGCGCAGTACGTCCTGTGGGCCGTGGGTCTGGCTCAGATCGTCCGCTACCGACGCCGCGCCCGCGCCGTCATCGATCGCCGGGCACTGGAGTCCGGCGTCCCGATGACCTGAGCGCTACCTGAGCCAGGGCGGGACCAACCGACGCCGGCGCACCTGCAGCGCCACCACGCCGCCGACGAGCACGACGACGAGGGCGGTCAGGACTCCGCCGAGGAAGCTCGCCCAACCGCCGCCGGACCGCTGGTTGGACTGCTCATCGGCCGACTGCTCATCGGCGGACAGGAACGACTCGCCGCTCGCCGCTGCGTCGGCGGAGCCGGCCCCGATGCCGTCGAGGGGTCCGAAGGCGATGGCGCCCTGGTCGAGCACGGCTCGTGAGGTGCTGGCCAGCGCCGGATCGTCGGTGAGCTGCGACGACGTGGTGCCGCCCACGGCCGGCTCCGCGCGCACCTCCTCCAGCCACTGCACCGCCTTCAGCCGTGGTCGCGACGCGACGGCGCCGACCACCTGGCGCAGCCAGGCGCGCTTGAGGACTCCCTCGGTGGAGCCCTCGGCGCCGGTCTGGTGCATGGCGCCGGTGGTCAGGAGGAAGGGCTTCTTGCGTTGCCCGGCGAAGCGCACGTAGAAGGTCGAGCGTCCGGTGTCGTCGCCGTAGCCGAATCGTTCCTTGAACCGGTCGTCGAGCTCGCCGGCCTCCGGGTAGGAGTTGGCCCCGAACGTCGGTGCGACGCCGTAGCGCAGCATCGTCAGGCCGACCCAGTCGACGAACTCGTCTCCTGGGTAGTAGGGCCCGTAAGGATCGTCGAGGGAGGTGACCGCGCCGTCGCCGTCGGTGTCGAGGTAGGGCAGCGTCTCGGCGTCGATGGCCGGGGCCTGATCCACCAGGGTGGTCGTCGAGTTCACGGCGTCGGAGAACGGGTAGCCGCCCCCGTACGACGGAGCCCACAGCATCCGAGCGGCGTCGGTGCTGTCGTGGACGGCGTCGGCCACCGCGCGGAACGCGTCGATGTAGGCGAGGGGTTGCTGACCCCAGGGCGCCCACGAGCCGTTCATCTCGGGCGCGAACCGCACGATCAGGAAGCTGCCGTCACGGGCCGTCGCCGCGCCGATCGTGCCGGCCAGCTGCTCGGCGTCGTCCTGCGTGAGCCCGGTCAGGTTCTTCGGCTCGAGGGTCACCACTGCGACGGCTCCGACGCCGGCGGACTGGCGGGAGAGGTCCTCGAGCAGCACCTGGGACGTGGGAGTCAGTGGGTAGCCGATCGAGCCCCCGACGAGAGAGACCTCCGCGCCCAGTCGGCGCTCGTAGGCGGCAGCCGAGTCGTTGCTCCAGTCGAGGGCGGGGCCGAACCAGACCGTGCCCCGCGGGGGCAGGTCGGGCTCCGCGGAGGCAGGGGCCGCGCCCAGACCGGCTGTCGCCCCGAGCAGGGCGGCGAGGACCGACACGACGGCGAGACGACGTCGCTGCATCGTGGGCTCCTCCTGAGGGCGGCGCGTGGGGCTGGCGGTGTTGTCGGTGTTGTCGGGGTTGGCGGTGCTGTCGGGGATTATCCGTCCTGGTGCCGTCGGGCACCGACGCACCCCCGGCCGGAGGAGTCGCTCACGGCAGCCAACCACGCTTGCGCTGGGCCTTCGCCTGCTGCTTCTCCAGCCGACGGAGCTCCTCGCGACGGATCGTGTCGCCGTTGGCGACGGTCCTGAGGAGATTGACCGCGGTCACCGCCATCACGATGAGCGGCCACATGAAGGCATCGAAGCCGCCGTTGACGGCCAGGTAGATGGCCCAGCACACCACGGTCGGTGCCACGAAGCCGAGCACGGCGCTGCGTCGCCGCTCCTGCCAGGCCAGGTCCGCTCGGTGTCGGAGCTGGGCCGGGCTGGCGCCGGCGATCGGGTCGACGGCCTTCGAAGGGGTCGTCTCCGGCACCAGGTCGGCAACGAGGGGCGGGAACTCGCCCAGGGTGCGCGCGGCGGCCGCGGTCTCGGCGCGCTGGTCGTGCTCCTCGCGATCGAGACGGCCTTCGGCGTACGCGGCGGCCAGCACCCCGCTGACCAGGTCGCGGTCGGAGTCGGAGGCGCGCAGGGCGGCGTTGGCCGAGACCCGGGGATCGTGCGAGAGCGAGTGCCACAGGCTCGCGGTCATCCGGGGTCTCCTCTGCTCGTGGGTTGGGTGCCCTGGTGGTGGGGCCCGGGCAGTCCGTCCATTTTGGCACCTCGGTCCCGAGGGGGACCTAGCCTGTTTCCGAGATGTAACGCCACGAGGGACCGGAGGGCCTAAGACGCCTCTCGTTGTCCAAAACGAGAACACGTTCTATTGTCGTGGCCGTCATCACATGGGACCGGGCTCATGGGAGCTGGCGCACGGGGAGCAGGGGGAGGTGGCCGATGGCGTTCACGGCCGTGTCCGTCCTGCGTGGTCCCGGTGAGATCGCCGCGATGACCGTCGACGTGACCAAGCGCATCTTCACCAAGCCCTTCCAGCTCCGCGAGTTCATCGAGCAGGCCTGGTTCATCACGAGCGTGACCCTGATGCCCACGATCCTGGTGTCGATCCCCTTCGGCGCCGTGATCTCGTTGCAGGTCGGCAACCTCACCGGCCAGCTGGGTGCCCAGTCCTTCGCGGGCGCGACCGCCGTGCTCGCGGTGGTGCGCGAGGCCGCGCCGATCGCGGCGGCGCTGATCATCGCCGGTGCTGCCGGGTCCGCGATCTGCTCCGACCTCGGCTCCCGCAAGATCCGCGAGGAGATCGACGCGATGGAGGTGCTCGGCGTCGACCCGCTCGAGCGCCTGGTCGCACCCCGCGTCGTCGCGACCATGTTCGTGGCGTTGATGATCATCGGCATCGTGATCGGTGCCGGCATCGGCGGCGGCTACTTCTTCACCGTGATCGTGCAGGGAGGGTCCGCCGGCGCCTTCCTGGCCAACTTCACGGCCCTCGCCTCCATCTCCGACCTCTACATCGCCATCATCAAGGCGGTCATCTTCGGCGCGATGGCCGCTGTCGTCGGCTCCTACAAGGGCCTCAACGCCGGTGGTGGCCCCAGCGGGGTCGGCCGTGCCGTCAACGAGACGGTGATCATCGCCTTCATGCTGCTGTTCTTCATGAATGCCGTGATCACCGCGATCTACTTCCAAGTCGTCCCACCCCCGGGGATCTGATGGCAACCATCACGTCACTCGGGACCGCCTTCGTCAGGGGCAGGCGCCGCACCTTGGAGGGGTACGGCGATCAGCTGCTCTTCTACGTCAAGGCCCTGGCCTGGACGCCCCGGGCGATCCGGCGCTACCCCAAGGAGATCACCAAGACGTTGGCGGAGGTCACCTTCGGCACCGGCGCCCTGACCCTGATCGCGGGCAGCGTCGGCGTCATCGCGTTCCTGGCGTTCTTCGCCGGCACCGAGGTCGGGATCCAGGGCTACGCCTCGCTGAGCCAGATCGGAGTCGCGAAGTTCAGCGCGTTCATCTCTGCCTACTTCAACACGCGCGAGGTGGCACCGCTCATCTCCGCCATCGCGCTGGCCGCCACCGTCGGGTGCGGCTACACCGCCCGTCTGGGAGCCATGCGGATCTCCGAGGAGATCGATGCGCTCGAGGTGATGGGCGTCCCTTCGCTCCCGTTCCTGGTGACCACGCGGATGATCGCCGCCTTCATCGCCGTCATCCCGCTGTACGTCGTCGCGCTGAGCGCGTCCTACCTCTCGCCGCGGCTGATCACCGTCTACATCTACGGCCAGTCGAGCGGCACCTACGACCACTACTTCCTGCAGTTCCTGCCGCCGATCGACATCCTGTGGTCGTTCGCCAAGCTGCTCGTGCTGGCCACGGCGATCATCCTGATCCACTGCTACTACGGCTACACGGCGAGTGGTGGTCCGGCCGGTGTCGGCACGGCGGTCGGGCAGGCGATCCGGACCAGCATCGTGACGGTCGTCGTCGCCGACTTCTTCCTGAGCTTCGCCATCTGGGGCTCGACCACCACCGTGCGGATCACCGGGTAGGGGGTGGATCACGCATGCCGATGCTGGTGAACATCCACCACGACAGCCCTCGAGAGCACCGCCGTCTGCTCGTGGCGGGAGTGGCCTTCCTGACGAGCATCGCGCTGCTCGTCTACCTGTCGATCGCGATCTACGACAAGAAGTTCGCCGACGTCACCATGATCACCATCGAGGCGGACCGTGCCGGACTCCAGCTGACCAAGTTCGGTGACGTCCGCCGCAACGGTGTCCTGATCGGGCAGGTGCGCGAGGTCTCCCAGAACGGCGAGAACGCCGTGATCCGGGTCGCCCTGGAGCCGGCGGCAGCCGAGCAGCTCCCGGCCAACGTCGACGTGCAGATCCTGCCGACGACGCTGTTCGGCCAGAAGTACGTCTCGTTCGTGACGCCGGACGACCCCTCGGCCGCAGCCCTGACCCCGGACGCGGTCATCCCTCCCGAGCGGGTGGAGACCAACGTCGAGCTCAGCCAGATCCTGGCGGATCTCTTCCCGCTGCTGCGCGCGCTGCGACCCGCCGACCTCAACCTGACCCTCAGCGCCATCGCCAACGCCCTGGAGGGGCGTGGGGACCAGCTCGGCGTGACGCTCGAGGACCTCGGCACCTACCTCGGCGACCTCGAGGGCTCCCTGCCCACCCTGCAGGAGGACCTCGTCGCGCTGGCCGACGTCGCCGACACCTACGACCTCGCGGCACCCGACCTCCTGCGGGTGCTCGACAACCTGACGGTGACGTCCAAGACGGTGCTGCAGAAGCGTCAGCAGCTCGACGTGTTCTTCAGCGACCTCACCGGCCTGTCCAACACGACCACCCGCGTCCTGCGCGACAACGAGTCCGCCCTCATCCGCGTGGGCGAGGTGGGCGCCCCGGTGCTCAAGCTGCTGGCCACGTACTCCCCGGAGTTCCCCTGCCTGCTGAAGGGTGCCGCCCGCTACGCGCCCATCCTCGCCAAGACCTTCGAGGGCAACGAGGTCAAGCAGTACATCGAGTTCGGCTCGGCGCAGTACGAGGCCTACGGCCCCGACGACAAGCCCGTGTACGGCGAGATCGGGCACGGCCCGTGGTGCGCCGGCCTGCCGAACCCTCCGGTGCCGATCGGACCCGAGTCCTTCGACGACGGCACCGACATCGACGACAACCCGCCCCGCAGCGACCTTCCCGTCCTGATCCCGGACCTCGACGACCTGCTCCCCGGACTGCCGCTGCCGCGCTCGGCCCCGGACTGGGCCCGCGAGTCGGGCTTCGGAGTCGGGATGTCGAGCGGGTACGCCGGCACGGCGGGGGAGCAGCAGCTTCTCAACGCCCTGCTCGCCGAGCGCAGCGGCCGTGCTCCCGACACCTACGGCTCCCTCGGGTCACTGCTCTACGGACCCGTCGTCCGCGGCGGAGGTGACGACTCGTGAACACGCGCGACGCCGTCACCGTGACCGCCGGCATCAAGCTGGCGGTCTTCACCGTGGTCTCGGTCCTGGTCACGGGGCTGTTGGCCGTGATCATGGGCAACTTCGGATTCGGGGAAGGGCGCACCTACTCTGCCGAGTTCAGCAGCGCGAGCTCGCTGAAGAAGGGCGACGACGTCCGCGTGGCGGGTGTCAGCGTGGGCGAGGTCAAGAGCGTCGAGCACTCCGGCGACGACAACGGGGACGCCCTCGTGACGTTCCGGGTGAAGGCCGAGGTGCCGCTCACCACCGCCTCCCGCGCCGAGATCCGCTTCCTCAACCTGGTCGGCGACCGCTACCTGGCGCTGGAGGAGGGCGTCGACAAGGAGGCCGAGGGGCTGGCGCCCGAGGCCACCATCCCGATGGAGCAGACCCAGCCGTCGCTCGACCTCACGGTTCTGTTCAACGGCTTCAAGCCGCTCTTCTCGGCATTGCAGCCGGATCAGGTCAACGAGCTCACCTTCAACCTGATCCAGGTCCTGCAGGGCGAGGGCGGCACCGTCCGGTCACTGCTCGAGAGCACCGCGTCGCTCACCACGGCCCTGGCCGACCGCGACGAGCTGATCGGCGACGTGGTCACCAACCTCGGCACCACGCTGACGACGGTCGACGAGCGTCACGAGGAGCTCGACGACCTCGTCGTGCAACTGAAGGACTGGATGGTCGATCTCGCGCGCAACCGCGACACCATCGGGTCCTCGCTCGACAGCATCTCCGAGCTCACCGTCGTGCTCTCGGACCTGTTGCAGGACGCACGCCCGCTGGTCAAGGGTGACGTCGCCCAGCTGCGCCGGCTGGCGACGCTGCTCAACAAGCCCAAGAACCGCGACCTGGTGGTCGAGATCTTCGACCGGCTGCCCGAGTCGATGACCGATCAGACGCGCACCGGCACCTACGGGTCTTGGTACAACTACTACATCTGCGGCTTCTCAGGGCGGATCAAGCTCCCGGTCATCAGCGGGCTGCCCATCATCAAGGACCTCAACGACCAGCTCAACAACCTCGACTTCCGCTCGACGGCCCCGAGGTGCAACCAGTGAGAGTCTCCGACGCCCGTGTCCTGCGCCTGGGCGCCATCAGCCTCGTGATGATGGCCCTGGTCCTGGCGGCGACCTTCAACCTCTCCCGCTTCCCGGGCTTCGGCGGCACGACGTACACCGCGGAGTTCAGCGACGCCAGCGGCATCCACCGCGGCAACGTCGTGCAGGTGGGTGGCATCCGCTCCGGGCGGGTCAGCGGCGTCGAGCTCGACCCCGAGCGACGCGACCGCGTGATCGTCACCTTCGAGGTCGACAACGGTGTCGAGCTCGGGTCGGAGACCTCGGCCTCGGTCGAGGTCCTCAACCTGCTCGGTGAGAAGTACCTCAACGTCGACCCCTCCGGGAGTGGCGAGCTCGACCCGCAGACAGCGATCCCGATGGAACGCACCGAGTCGGCCTACGACATCATCGGCGTCTTCGGTGACCTGACGACGACCACCGAGGCCATCGACACCGACCAGCTCAAGCAGGCGTTCAACGTGCTCGGCGAGACCATCGACTCGGCGGCGCCCGAGATCGCCGCGAGCTTCGAGGGGATCTCGCGGCTCTCCGAGAGCGTGGCCTCGCGCGACGCCGAGCTGCAACGACTCTTCCGCAGCTCACGCGGCGTGACCGAGGTCCTGGCCGACCGCTCCGAGGACCTCGTGACCCTGATGGGCAGCGCAGACCTGGTCTTCGAGGAGCTGAAGAAGCGCAAGGCCGCGATCCACCGACTCCTGCTCAACGCCCGCGAGCTCGCCGTCGAGCTCCGCGGCGTCGCCACCGACAACCAGGCGCAGATCGGGCCTGCCCTGCGTCAGGTCGACGACCTGCTCGACACCCTGATCAGTCGCGAGAAGGAGCTCAAGGCGACCCTGAACGCCCTGGGGCCCTACGTGTCGATCCTGGGCAACATCATCGGGACCGGTCCCTGGTTCGACGCCTACGCCGTCAACCTGCTCGCCATCCCCACGGGCGAGTTCCTGCCCAACCCGGGAGGCTTGGGATGAAGCGCCTCGTGACCTTCCGCAGCGCCGTGGTCGCCGTCCTCGCCCTCGGGCTGATGGGCGTGGTCCTGGTGCGCGGCGCCGACGACGTCGGGCCCAAGACCGTGACGGCGCACTTCTCCCGCGCCGTGAGCGTCTACGAGGGCACCGACGTGCGCATCCTCGGTGTCAACGTCGGCAGCGTCACCGCGGTGACGCCGGAGGGCGAGTCGGTACGCGTCGACATGGAGTACGACGGCACCCTGGACCTCCCGAGCGACGCGCAGGCCGTCGTGGTCACCCCGACGCTGGTGGCCGACCGGTTCGTGCAGCTCACGCCGGTCTACACCGGCGGCGCGGCGATGCCCGACGGTGCCGACATCGCGCTGCCGGAGACGGCGGTCCCGGTCGAGCTGGACCGGATCTACTCCAGCCTCAACGAGCTCACCGCGACCCTGGGCCCCAACGGCGTCAACGCCGACGGCACTCTCAACAACCTCGTCACGGCAGGCGCCGAGGCCCTCGACGGCCAGGGCCAGCGGGCCAACGAGATGCTGCGCAACCTCTCCGAGGCGGCCGGCGCCTTCTCCAACAGCTCGGGGGACCTGTTCGCCACCGTCAGCCAGCTGGCCGACTTCACCGAGACGCTCGGTCAGAACGACCGCCTCGTCCGGGCCTTCTTCGCCGACCTCGCCGACGTTGCCGGTCAGCTCTCGGACGAGCGCCAGGAGCTCCAAGCCGTCCTCGCCGCCGTCTCCGACGCCGTGGGCACGGTCAAGGGCTTCGTGAAGAACAACCGCAAGGCCCTGGTCACCGACGTCGAGAAGCTCACCCGCGTCGTGCGCACCATCGCCTCCGAGAAGCAGAGCCTCGACACCGCGCTGAAGGTGGCGCCGGTCGCGATGGGCAACCTCTTCCTGGCCTTCAACGTGGAGTCCGGCTCGATCGGCTCGCGCATCGGTGTCACTGGCAACGCCTTCGACGCGGACGGCTTCATCTGCTCGATCATCCAGCAGTCCAGCCTGCCCAAGGTCAGCAAGACCTTGGCGTGCGAACTGCTGGAGGCGCTCCTGGAGCCGATCGAGGGCCAGCTGCCCAGCATCCCGCCCGCCGCCGGCCGGCCGCAGACCGACAACCGAGCCGGCACGGGGGACACGGTGTCCGCCGACCGGTCGACCCGCCGGCCCGCACGCCAGGGGGCTCCGGCCCGGGTCTCGAGGGCCGTGGCCGGTGCCTTCACCACCGAGGCGCCGCCCGACCTGGCCGGGCTGCTCGCGGGAGGTGCTCGGTGATGGTGCGACGTACGCTCGCGACCGCCCTCGCCGCCGTCCTGGTGGCCGGCGGTCTGTCGTCCTGCGACTTCGACGGGGCCTACGACCTGCCGCTGCCGGGGTCCCCGGTGGACGCCGACGAGGCCTACGAGGTCACCGCCGACTTCGAGGACATCCTCAACGTGGTGCCGCGGTCCCCGGTCTTCGTCGACGACGTCACGGTCGGCGAGGTGATCGAGGTCGACCGGGTCGGCTGGCACGCCCGGGTCACCCTGCGCATCCGCGACGACGTGGTGCTGCCCAACAACGCCGTCGCCGAGATCCGCCAGGTCAGCCTGCTCGGGGAGAAGTACGTCGCCCTGGAGCCACCGACCGGCGTGGCACCCCAAGGCCAGCTCGGCGAGGGCGACAACATCGCGCTCGACCGGACGGGACGCAACCCCGAGGTCGAGGAGGTGCTCGCCGCGCTGTCGACCCTCCTCAGCGGCGGTGGGGTGGCCCAGCTGGGCACCATCACCGAGGAGCTCAACAACGTGATGAGCGGTCGCACCGACGAGCTCAAGGGCCTGCTGGGCACCCTGGACCGCGTGGTCTCCGACCTGGACGACCAGAAGCTCGACATCATCCGCGCGCTGCAGTCGCTCAACAACCTCTCGGAGACGCTCAACCAGGAGAAGACGACGATCCAGGGCGCTCTCGACGTCGTCGGCCCCGCCGTGGACGTGCTCGACGACCAGACCGACGAGCTCGTCACGATGCTGTCCTCGCTCGACCGTCTGGGCACCGTCGGCACCCGGGTCATCACCGCCAGCAAGGACGACCTGCTGGCCCAGCTGCGCGACCTGGAGCCGGTGGTCGCCGAGCTCAGCGACGCCGGCGACTCGTTGGCCCCGGGACTCAACCTCCTGGTGAGCTTCCCGTTCCCCAAGGAGGCCTCCGAGATCGTGCGCGGCGACTACGCCAACACCTCGATCCGCGCCGACATCAACCTGGAGAACTTCCTCTCGCCCGGTCTTCCGGACCTCCCGCTGCCCGACCTCCCGGACCTGCCCGACCTCCCGCTCCCGGAGATCCCCGGGCTGCCGAACGTCAACCTCGTCCTGAAGTGCCTCACCAGCGGAGGCATCGACTCGAAGGCGTGCCGCACGGTGCTGCGTTCGGCCGACCTGCTGCCGCGACTGGTCAAGCAGTGCGCGAAGCCGAAGTACCGGCGCAACGGGATCTGTCTCGGCCTCGGTCTGCTCGACGGTGTCGGCGGACTGCTCCCGGGCCTCACCGAAGGGCTGAGCGGGGGCCTGGGGTCCCTGGGCCTGGGGCGCTACGGTGCCGGACTGGCCAGCGGTGACCCCAGTCCGTCGGCGGACACCACGACCCTCCTGGGGGGTGCCTCATGATCGCTGCCGTACGGCGACGCATCCTCGCCTTCGTGATCCTCTCGGCGGTGGGCATCGTCTACGTCGCCGCGTCCTATCTCGGCTTCGTCGACACGGTCCTCGGACGCGGCTACACGGTGCAGGTCGCGCTGCCGGCGTCCGGAGGTCTCTTCGAGGGCAGCGAGGTCACCTACCGTGGCGTCAAGATCGGCACCGTCGACACGATGACGGTGACGCGCGCCGGAGTCGTCGTGGAGGTGGCGGTCGAGGAGGGCACCGAGCTGCCGCTCGACTCGGAGGTGTTCGTGCACAACCTGTCGGCGGTGGGTGAGCAGTACCTCGACTTCGAACCCGCCGACGCCGGCGGGCCGTACGCCGAGGACGGCGACATGATTGTCGGCGACGCGTCGTCGCTGCCGGTCGACGAGGCCGACCTGCTGGTCCAGCTGGACGGGTTCGTCAACTCCGTCGACAAGGAGGCGCTGCAGGTGCTGATCCGTGAGCTGGGGGACATGTTCGCCGACACCGGCCGTCCCCTCCAGCGGCTCATCGACGACGGCGGAGCCTTCATCGACGAGGCGATCGCCAACACCGACGACACCATCCGGCTGCTCGACACCGCTCGCACGGTCCTGGGCACCCAGCGCGACCTCGGCGACAACATCACCTCGTTCTCGACCGATCTCGCCGACCTCACCGACGCCCTGCGCGAGTCCGACGCAGACCTGCGCAGCACCCTCGACGACACGCCCGGCACCGCACGGCAGGTCACCCGTCTCCTGCGCGAGCTGGAGCCGACGTTGCCGGTGCTCCTCAGCGACCTCACGACGGTCAACCAGGTCGTGGTCTCGCACATCGAGGGCGTGGAGCAGCTGCTGGTGACCTTCCCGCGCGTGATCGCCGGTGGATTCACCGGCTCGCCGCCCGACGGGTTCGGACACGTCAACCTGCAGCTCGACTACAGCGTCCCGCCGTGCACCGACGGCTACAAGCCCCGCAGCGAGTGGCGCCGCGGCGACGAGCTGACCGACGCGGCCATCTTCCCGGCCGAGTGCACGAGCGGCGCGCCGTTCGTCCAGCGCGGCACCCCCAACGTCCCGGGCACCCGCAACAATCCCTCGCCCGCCCGCTCGTACTCCTCGACGTACGACCCGGCGACGGGCCTGGTCGACGGCGCGGTCGCGGGTGACGGCTCGCCCGTGCGCCTGCAGCAGCCCGGCGACCTGTCGATCCTGGGCGACGACTCGTGGAAGTGGTTGCTCGTGGGGCCGGTGGCGAGCCCATGAGCCGACTCTCGACCGGCACCCGACTGGAGACCGTGCTCTACGTCGTCGCCCTGCTGCTCGCCTGCGGCTGCGTCGTCGGTGGCGTGGTGATCGTGCAGGAGGCCCGCGGCGACGCGCGGACCGAGCGGGAGAGCCCTCAGACCGTTGCGCCGTCCGACGCCGAGCAGGAGCGCTACGGCGAGGCGCTGCGCGCCGCCGAGTCCACGGCCCTGGCGCTGGTCAACATCGACTACGAGGACCCCGAGGCCAGCTTCGAGGCCGTGCGCGCAACCGCGACCGGCACCTTCCTCGAGCAGTACGACGCCTCGTCGGAGAGCCTGGTCGACCTGGTCACCCAGTTCGAGTCCGTGCTGAGCGGCACCGTCGTCAGCGCGGCGGTCTCGACCATCGACCAGGACGACGCCACCGTGCTGGTGGCCACCGACGGCACGGTGAGCAACGCCCAGACCGGCGAGGGGGGCCAGGCCCGCAACTTCCGGATCCTGGTCAAGCTCGTCCGCGAGGACGACCGGTGGCTGACCAACGACCTGGAGTTCGTCGGATGACGCCCAGCAACCCGCAGCGGCCCTCCCGCACCTCCGCCTCCCGCCCCCGTCGCGTCGCCGGCTCCGGACCGACGTCCCGTCCCCGCCCCACCGCTGACGTCCCTGATGTCCCTGATGTCCCTGATGCCCCTGAGGTCGAGGTCGAGGTGGAGCCGTCGCTCGTCGGCGACGGGTCGACGGTGCCCGGTCGGTCGAAGGTGGCCCGGGGGCTGCTGGCGACGATCGCGGTGCTGCTCGTCGTCGGGGTCGTCGAGGTCGTCGTGATCCTCAACCGTGACGACCCGGGCGCGGTGAGGGCGGTGACACCGAGCGCGGAGCGACCGGTGCAGCTGAGCGAGCTGACGGTGCGCTCGGTCGTCGACCAGGCTGCGGCTGCGGCGGTGACGATCCTGTCGGCCTCGTCGTCGTCCCCGGAGGCCTACGACGAGCAGGTCGAGTCGGCGACGGCGATGATGACCGACTCGTTCGCCGAGGAGTACGCCGCCACCAAGGCGGAGATCAAGGACGACTTCCTCGCAGCGAGCACCGAGGTGACGGTGGACGTGTCCGCGCAGGGCGTGGTGCAGGCGGCGCCCGACGAGGTCGAGGCGCTGCTGTTCCTCACCCAGACCACGGCCAAGCAGGACAGTGCCGTGACCCCGGTGCAGTATCGCGTCACGGTGACGATGCTGCGCAACGAGGACGGCTGGCTCGTCTCGCGCCTCGAGGCGAAGTAGCGACGAAGGCGCGTCTGGTGCTGGACATCACCATCGACGACGGATAGCGTTCCGGCGAAACTAGAACACGTTCCAGTTGAGGGGCGGTGGCGGAAGGGGAAGGATCGCGCTCGTGACGCCCTCCCCACGCCTCGTCGAGGTAGACATCCTGATCATCGGGGCCGGCCCGACCGGACTCTTCGCCGCCTACTACGCGGGCTTTCGCGGACACCGGGTCGGTGTGGTCGACTCGCTGCCGGAGCTGGGCGGGCAGATCACCGCGATGTATCCCGAGAAGCAGATCCTCGACGTCGCGGGCTTCCCCAGCGTCAAGGGTCGCGACCTCGTCGAGGGTCTCGTCGCCCAGGCGGCCACGGCCGAGCCGACGTACCTCCTCGACCGCACGGCGATCGAGCTGACGAGCAAGGACGACGGCGTCGTCGTCGGGCTCGACGACGGCACCGAGGTGCACGCCGGCGCAGTGCTGATCACCGCCGGCATCGGCAAGTTCAGTCCGCGGCCGCTCCCGGCGCAGGGCGACTGGCTGGGACGCGGCCTCGAGTTCTTCGTGCCCAGCTTCGCGCCGTACGCCGGCAAGGATGTCGTCATCGTGGGCGGCGGCGACAGCGCCTTCGACTGGGCCGTCCACCTCGAGCCGGTCGCGGCCTCGGTGACCCTCGTGCATCGGCGCGATGCCTTCCGGGCCCACGAGCGCACCGTGCAGCAGGTCCGCGACAGCTCGGTGGAGATCATTACCAAGGCCGAGGTCAGCGCCCTCAACGGCGGGACCGGTGCCGATGGCGTCGTCGAGTCCGTCGACATCACCGTCGACGGCGAGACCACCACGCGGCCGTGCCAGGCGGTCGTGGCCGCGCTCGGCTTCATCGCCGACCTGGGCCCGCTGCAGCAGTGGGGCATCGACGTGGTCAAGCGCCACGTCGTCGTCAACCCGGCGATGCAGACCAACCTGCCGCGCGTCTTCGCAGCAGGGGACATCACCGAGTACGACGGCAAGGTACGCCTGATCGCCGTCGGCTTCGGAGAGGCCGCCACGGCGGTCAACAACGCCACCGTCGCGATCGACCCGGGAGCCAAGGTCTTCCCGGGACACTCCTCGGAAGGTCCCTAGCCAGTGTTCCACCACGAAAGGGTGCTGCCATGAAGATCAAGGTCGACTTCGACCTCTGCGAGTCCAACGCGCTGTGCGAGGCGATGGCCCCGGAGGTCTTCGAGCTGGACGACGACGACTTCCTGGTCGTGAAGGCGGAGGAGACGACGCCGGAGACCCTCGAGGACGTCAGGCGCGCGGTGGCCGCCTGCCCGCGCGCCGCGATCAAGCTGGAGGACTGAGCGTGAGCGACACCGATCTCGACGGCAAGGTCGCCATCGTCACCGGCGCCGGCGCCGGCCTCGGGCGGGCGGAGGCGGTGGCGCTGGCCGGAGCCGGCGCCCGCGTCGTGCTCAACGACCTCCCCGGCGCGGCCGACGCGGCTGCCGACGAGCTCAAGGGCCTGGGCGCCGAGGTAGCCGTCGTCGAGGGAGACGTGGGCGAGCGGGCCACCGCGGACGCGATGATGGCCGCGGCCGTCGATGGCTTCGGGTCGTTGGAGATCGTGGTCAACAACGCCGGGATGACGCGCGACCGGATGATCTTCAACATGAGCGACGAGGAGTGGGACGCGGTCATCCGCGTCCATCTCCGGGGCCACTTCCTGCTCTCGCGCAACGCCACGTCGTACTGGCGCTCGAAGTCCAAGGAGGTCGAGGCGCCCGTCTACGCCCGCGTGGTCAACACCGCCTCGGAGGCGTTCCTGGGCGGCTCGCCGGGACAGGCCAACTACGCCGCCGCCAAGGCCGGCATCACCGCGCTCACCCTGTCGACGGCTCGCGGCCTGGGCAAGGTCGGCGTACGCGCCAACACGATCTGCCCGCGCGCTCGCACGGCGATGACCGCGCAGGTCTTCGGCGACGACGAGTCGGGCCTGGAGATCGACCCCTACTCGCCCGAGCACGTCGCGCCGTTGGTCGCCTACCTGGCGTCTCCGGCAGCCGAGGCGATCACGGGCCAGGTCTTCGTGGTGTACGGCGGGATGGTCGCGCTGGTCGCGGCACCCGTCGTGGAGCAGCGCTTCGACAAGGCCGGTCAGGCCTGGACCGCTGCTGATCTCGACTCCCAGCTCGGCGGCTTCTTCGCCGACCGCGACCCCGCCGTCGGCTTCGCCGCCGACTCCATCATGAAGCTGACAGTGTGAGGTTGTCCCGATGAATACCAACACAGGTCGACTCGCCGGCAAGGTCGCCATCGTCACCGGAGGTGCCATGGGCCAGGGCGCGGGCATCAGCCGCGCCTACGTCGCCGAGGGCGCCAAGGTCGTCATCGCCGACGTGGCCCAGGAAGAGGGTCGGGCCCTGGCCGACGAGCTCGGCGAGAGCGCCCACTTCGCCCACCACGACGTCGGCGACGAGGCCGCCTGGACATCGCTGGTGTCCGACACCAACGAGCGCTACGGCCTCGTCGGCATCCTGGCCAACAACGCGGGCATCCTGCGCTTCGGCACCGTCGTCGAGATGCCGGTCGCCGAGTACGAGCTGCTCTTCCGGGTCAACCAGCTCGGCCCGTTCCTCGGCATGAAGGCAGTCGTCGCCAACATGAAGGAGCTCGGCGGTGGCGCGATCATCAACGCCTCCTCCACCGAGGGCCTCGGCGGGATGTCCAACCTGACGGCGTACTGCGGGACGAAGTTCGCCGTGCGCGGCATGACCAAGGGGGCCTCGCACGAGCTGGGCCGCTTCAACATCCGGGTCAACTCGGTCCACCCGGGCATGATCGACACCCCGATGACGCGCGTGCACGGGGGGGACGCGGCGATGGAGTACGGCGCCTCCAAGGTGCCGCTGCGTCGGGTCGGCCACCCCGAGGACGTCGCTCCGCTCTACGTGTTCCTCGGCAGCGACGAGGCGTCGTACATCAACGGCGCCGAGATCGCGATCGATGGCGGGGTCACCGCCACCCACGGCTTCGGCGGCTGAGAGGCTCCGACGCATGGCCAACGAACGCGGCAAGATCGTGATGGGCGACGACGAGGTCGACGCCTTCCTGACCCAGCAACGCTCCTCGACGGTGGCGACGATCGGTCTGCAGGGGCGGATGAACCTCGTCGCCATGTGGTACGACTGGCACGACGGCCACGTCTGGATCGAGACCAAGGCCAAGTCGCAGAAGGTCGTCAACCTGCGACGTGACCCACGGATGAGCTTCCTCGCCGAGGCCGGTCACACCTACGACCAGCTCCGCGGGGTCTCTCTGGAGGGCGCCGGCGTCGTGATCGAGGACGAGGACGTCGTCTGGGACGTCTGCGTGCGGATCTTCGAGCGCTACAACGCGCCGTACACCGAGGACCTCAAGCCGTTCGTCGAGGTGATGGCGCGCAACCGGGTCGTCGTACGACTCGACGCCGAGCGCACCCGCTCGTGGGACCACCGCAAGCTCGGGCTGCCTCCCATGGACCTCGGCGGGACCACCGCCGCGTTCCTGGAGTAGGCCGGCCCAGGGCCGCGTTCACCGGCTGTCCGGTGAATCTGGCACTTGGACGATGTCCGGACAGCGTCCAAGTGCACCGTTCATCGTCCAACCCCGGTCGCGTTGCCTCAGGCTGCGCGATACCCGAGGAACTCACGAATCATCGCCGCGGTCACGCCCGGCCGATCGAGGTCGGCCCAGATGACGCGGATCAGCTGCCACCCCGTGAGCCGACGGAGCAGGTCCTCGCGCGCCTTCTCGCGCATCACGCACTGCTCGATCGTCTCGCCCGGACGGCGCAGGCTGAGGTACTTCGAGACCCCGTCGAACTCCATCATCTTCCCCAGCCACGGCCACGCGAAGTCGACCCGGCCGGCCAGGCGGCCGCTCGGGTGCGAGATCTCATACTGCGGGATCGGCACAGGGAGCCGCTGGTCACGGCACATCAGCTCGGTCCGCTGCTCGCCGACCGACTCGCAGGACTCGCTGCTGAGTCGGAGCTTGAGGCCCAGGCCGACTGACGACGGCCACTCTTTCATCTGCTCGATTCCGTGCTCGAGCTCGGCACGTGAGGCGAGCCCGCGCTGCTGGTAGAAGTTGAGAACACACACCGCCGGATCTCGCGGGGCCAGCGTGGCGGTGTCGAGGGCCGTCCTCACTGGTGCGGTGAGCCAGCTGCCGTCGTGGCGGGTGACGTCGCCGACGTGCGTGACGCCTCGGTGGTGAACGATGCCGGACTGCGTTCGCTCCCCGATCCCGGCAAGATTCGTCAGGTGCACGTTCTGGAGGTCGATACCCCAGTCGGGTCCACCCAGCTCGAGGTGAGCGGACGCGTGCGACCTCGCCACGTCGTCGCCGTACCGGCGTCGTACGGCGTGCGACGTCAACCGGTGCCTCTCGGCTCGGCCCGCCGCTTTCCACACCGCGGTGAGGCAGTAGGCGCCGCTCCGGATCCGCGTCAGTTGCTGCGACTTCACGGCGCGCCTGATGAGCCGGTCGTCGAAGAGGGCTGCGACCACGTCGCGCCGGAGCAGTACTCCACGGGCGTCGATGAAGTTCTCGATCATGGCATCAACGATGTTCGACGAAGGCCGCTGCTCCGGAGGCATTCCCATCGACCTGTGGATGATCACCACGCGCGCGAGACCTGTGGACGACTCTTGGGTAGTCGGATGAGCCCCGAGGCGCCAGCTTGGCCGCTGAAGCCAGCACCTGGACGATGACTCGTCATCGTCCAGGTGCATCATTCACCGGCCAGCCGGTGAATCGCGCACCGCGCACCGCGCCGAACGCGGAAGGTCAGTCCCGCAGCAACAGCCCGACCGCGGTCTCGAGGTGTGCGCCGGTCTCGGCGGCCGTGGAGCGGCCGGTGACCCAGGCCATCAGGGCGGAGAGCCAGACGTCACCGATGACCCGCGCGATGGCGATGTCCTCCGCCGTCGGCTCGGTGTGCTCGGTGGGCTGGCCCGAGTGCATCGCGTGGGTCAGCATGGTGGTGAGCGACATGCCCACCGTGTGGATCTCCGCAGCCACCGACGAGTCGGCGAACATGAAGGCGCGGGTGAGCGCCTCGGTGAGCTTGGGATCGCCCTGGAGTCCGCGGGTCGTGCGCTTCATGATGTAGATGACCCGCTCGGCGGCCGTCTCACCGGGGATCGGGCCCATCTCCTTGATCATCGCCTCGTTGCGGTCGAACTCGCGGGCGAGCGCGGAGACGAGCAGGTGGATCTTGGAGGGGAAGTAGCGGTAGAGCGTGCCGAGGGCGACCTCGGCCTGGTCGGCCACGGCGCGCATCTGGACGGCGTCGAAGCCGCCGTCGGAGGCCAGCTCGTAGGTGGCGTCCAGGATCCGCTTGCGACGATCGCGCTGCGCCGCAGAGCCGAGCTCATCGACGGTCAGCGAGTTGGTGGTGCTCATCGGGACCTCCATGGGTTCACGAGAATGGAAGGCCACCAGCACGCTGCGTCGTTGCAGATCGAGGTGATTGCGCCGGGGACTGTGGGAAGACGGTGGGTCGAGAGGTGCGGATGCTGTAAGACTTGTCTCAGGGAGTCGGGTACCCGGCTAGGCTACCAATCGGTGGTCCACAATAGGAACACGTTCTAGATCGACCACTGATAGCTAGGCTCCGGCGCGTCTCATCGCCGATGCCGTACGACGATTCGAGACGAAAGAGGTCGCGCCGGATGCGCATCGCCATGCTCTCCTACCGCAGCAAGCCCCACTGCGGCGGCCAGGGGATCTACCTGCGCCACCTCAGCCGCGAGCTGACCGCACTGGGCCACAGCGTCGAGGTCTTCTCCGGGCAGCCCTACCCGGTGCTGGACGAGGGCGTGACGCTGACCAAGCTGCCGAGCCTCGACCTCTACCGGGAGCCGGACCCGTTCCGGGTGCCGAAGCTGAAGGAGTTCCGCGACCGGATCGACGTCGAGGAGTTCCTGACGATGTGCCTGGCGGGCTTCCCGGAGCCGAAGACGTTCAGCAGCCGCGTCTCGCGCGCGCTCAAGGAGCGCGTCGGTGAGTTCGACATCGCCCACGACAACCAGGTGCTCGGCACCGGCATGCTCGACATCGAGGGCTACGGCCTGCCGCTGATCACGACGCTGCACCACCCGATCAGCTTCGACCGCCGCATCGACCTCAGCCAGACCCGCAACCCGTGGCGCAAGCTCACGCTGCGGCGGTGGTACGGATTCTTGCGGATGCAGGCCCGCGTGGCGCGCCAGGCTCGCCTGATCATGACGCCGTCGGAGACGTCGAAGAAGGACATCGCCAAGGACTTCGGTGTCGATCCCGCCAAGATGCAGGTCATCCTGCTCGGAGTCGACGACATGTTCGTGCCCCCGAGCACTCCCCGGGTGCCCGGGAGGATCATGGCCATGGCCAGTGCCGATGCCCCGATGAAGGGGATCGTCACGCTGCTGGAGGCCTTCGCCAAGCTGCGCACGGAGCGGGACGCCGAGCTGGTGCTCGTCACCAAGCCCCAGCCGGGTGGCCGCACCGAGAAGGTCATCGAGCGCCTCGGCATCGGGCCGCACGTCCGCTTCGTCAGCGGCATCTCCGACGAGGAGCTGGTCACGCTGATGGGTTCGGCCGAGGTCGCCTGCGTCCCGTCGCTCTACGAGGGCTTCTCCCTGCCGACTGCCGAGCTGATGGCGTGCGCGACACCGTTGATCGTCTCGCGGGCCGGGGCCATCCCCGAGGTCGTGGGCGCCGACGGGCTCTGTGCCGACCTGGTCACGCCGGGTGACGTGGGTGAGCTCAAGACGGCTCTCGCGGACATGCTCGACGACCCGGAGCGCCGCGCCCGGATGGGCGCTGCCGGTCGGCAGCGCGTCGAGGAGATGTTCAGCTGGCGTGCGGTGGCGGTGAAGGTCGCCGCCGCCTATGAGAGCGTGATCGCCGACTTCCACCAGAACCCCCCGGCGCCGACCAGCAAGGACACCATCTGATGCTTACCGTCGACTTCGACCGACTCGGACTGCGCGCGGGCGACCGGGTCCTGGACATGGGCTGCGGCGCCGGACGCCACGCGTTCGAGATGTACCGGCGCGGCGCGGACGTCGTGGCCTTCGACATGGACGCCGACGAGCTGTCGGGCGTCCTGGAGCTCTTCGGCGCGATGAAGGAGGCCGGGGAGGTGCCGGCCGGCGCCGAGGCCGACATCAAGCAGGGCGACGCCCTGGCCCTGCCGTTCGCCGACGGGGAGTTCGACCGGATCGTCGCGGCCGAGGTGCTCGAGCACATCCACGCCGACGTCGACGCCATCAAGGAGCTCGTCCGCGTGCTGCGGCCGGGCGGGATGCTGGCCGTCTCCGTGCCGCGCTGGCTGCCCGAGGTCGTCAACTGGAAGCTCAGCGACGACTACCACAACGCCGAGGGCGGTCACATCCGGATCTACACCGACCACGAGCTGATCGACAAGGTCACCAAGGCCGGTCGGTTCAACGACGGGACCCCCGGCGAGGCGATGGAGTTCGAGGGCAAGGACTACGCCCACGGCCTGCACGCGCCGTACTGGTGGATCAAGTGCGCGGTGGGCGTCGAGAACGACGACCACCCGCTCGCCAAGGCCTACCACAAGCTTCTCGTCTGGGAGATCATGAAGCAGCCGCTGGCGCTGCGGCTGGCGGGCAAGGTCCTGGACCCGATGATCGGCAAGTCCATGGTGCTCTACTTCCGCAAGCCCCTGGGCGGCGCGTGATGACCGAGCCACTGCCATACGTCCGCGACGTCCTGACGGAGGCGCAGGTAGCCCTCACCGCCACGTCGATCGCGTCCATGCAGGAGCCCTGCGGGGCCATTCCCTGGACCGTCGGTGAGCACGTCGACATCTGGAACCACGTGGAGGCCGCGATGGCGCTCCTGGTGGGTGGCCAGGTGGAGGCCGCCGAGCGCGCCTACGACTGGGTGCCGACGATGCAGCGGGCCGACGGATCCTGGCCGATGAAGATCGTGGCCGGCGCCGTCGACGACGAGCGCGGCGAGGTCAACATGAGTGCCTACTTCGCGGTCGGCATGTGGCACCACTGGCTGGTGCGCCACGACATCGCCTACGTTGTCCGGCACTGGCCCTCGGTGCGCGCCGGACTCGACTGGGTGGTCTCGCAGCAGCTGCCGTTCGGCGGGATCAACTGGACCCCGACCCAGGACTTCGCTCTGCTGGCCGGCTCCTCGAGCATCTACCAGTCGCTGCGCGCCGGCGTGGCTCTCGCCGAGCTCCTCGACGACCCGCAGCCCGAGTGGGAGCTCGCGGGTGGTCGACTCGGCCACGCGATCCGTCAGCACCGTGACCTGTTCGAGGACAAGTCGACCTACTCGATGGACTGGTACTACCCGGTGCTGGGCGGCGCGATCCGCGGCCCCGAGGCGCTCGAGCTGCTCGAGCCCCGCTGGGACGACTTCGTCGTGCCCGGTCTCGGCATCCACTGCGTCGACACCAACCCGTGGGTCACCGGCGCCGAGACGTGCGAGCTCGCGATGGCGCTGGACGCCTGTGGCGACCACAGACGGGCGCTGCAGCTGCTCTCGGACATGCAGATCATGCGCGACCGTGAGGACGGCGCCTACTGGACCGGCTGGGTCTACGCAGGCGAGATCAAGGACGTCTACTGGCCGGTCGAGCACACGACGTACACCGCGGCGGCGGTGATCCTGGCCGTGGACGCGCTGGGGGAGACCTATGGCCACTCCTCGCCCGGCTCGGGCATCATGCGCGGCACGTCCTTGGCTCCGCACTTCCAGGAGATCGCGCTGGAGTGCGGTTGCGCGTCACCCGACCGGGTCGCCCGCGTCCCCTGAACCGCGGCGCAGCACCCGCATCGAACCCACGGTCTCGACGTCGGCGAACGCGCCTCCGGCGAGGGCACGCTGCCACACGTGGTACGGCGCCTGGCCGCCGTCCTCGGGGTGCTCGAAGACGTCGTGGATGACGAGGTACCCACCGGGCATGACCCAGGGCGCCCACCCGGCGTAGTCGCCTTGGGCGTGCTCCTCGGCGTGCCCCCCGTCGATGAACAGCAGGCTCAGGGGAGTGCGCCAGTGGGCGCTGATCGTGGTGCTGCGACCGATCAGCGCGACGACCGCGTCCTCGAGCCCGGCCTGCGCGAGGGTGCGTCGAAAGACGGGCAGGGTGTCCATCAGTCCGGTCGCCGGGTCGACGAGTGACGCATCATGGTGCTCCCACCCTGCCTGGTTCTCCTCCGAGCCGCGATGGTGGTCGACGGTGAAGGCGACTCCCGCCACCGCGCCCGCCTGCGTTGCCGCGCGCACCGCCGCGCCCAGGTAGATCGCCGACTTCCCGCAGTACGAGCCCACCTCGAGCAAGGGACCGTGGGGCGCGCGTTCGGCAGCGACGCGGTAGAGCAGGGCTCCCTCGTCGGCGGGCATGAACCCCTTCGCGGCGTCGGCGTGGGCGAGCAGGTCGGCAGGCATGTCGGACACGCGCCGATCCTAGTAGGATTGGAACACGTTCTAGTTTTGAGGATGGGTCTATGTCGATCGGGATCACCGACGAGCACGTCGAGCTGGCGGCCAGCCTGCGCAAGTGGGGATCGTCGATGGGGGGCGTGGACGCCTGTCGCGCTGCTGAGGGCGATGCGGGGGCCACCTTCGCCGGCACGTGGCAGGCGGCCGCCGAGATGGGGGTCACGGCGATCGGGCTGCCCGAGCGACTCGGTGGCGGTGGCGGCACCCCGCTGGACGTCGCGGTCGCCCTGGAGGCCTGTGCCCACGAGCTGGTCCCCGGGCCGCTCCTCGGCGCCGCGGTGGCAGGCCACCTGCTCGGCGCGGTCGATGGCATCGGCGCCGGACTGGCGGACGGGTCGGTCGTGGTCGGGCTCGCCCTCGACCCGTCGCTGGGCGCCGTGTGGGACACCCCGTCGGCCACCCACCTGCTGCTCCCGGACGCGCCCGACTCCTGGTCGCTCGTGCCCGTCGGAGCCGCGAGGACGACGCCCGGGATCGGCCTGGACCTGTCGCGACGCTTCGGGTCGGTCGAGCTGTCGGGCGGTGCCGCGGAGGCAGCCACCGCGGTCCCCGCCCTGAGCGGCGACCAGGTCCGCCGTACGGCGATCACGTTCGCGGCGGCCGAGGCCGCCGGGATCGCGCGCTGGTGCCTGGCCACGGCCGTCGAGCACGCCAAGGTCCGCGAGCAGTTCGGCCAGAAGATCGGGGCTTTCCAGGCGGTCAAGCACCTGTGCGCGGAGATGCTCGAGACAGCCGAGTCCGTCACCGCCGTCGCCTGGGACGTCGCCTGCGCCAGCTCGGGCACCGAGCAGCAGTGGGCCTTCGCCGCCGACGTCGCGCAGACGATCGCGTTCGATGGTGCGGTCGCCAACGCCAAGACCTGCATCCAGGTGCTCGGAGGTATCGGCTTCACCTACGAGCACGACGCCCACCTCTACCTGCGACGGGCCCTGTCGTTGCGGGCGCTGCTCGGCGACCCCGACGCCGCCGCGCTCAGCCTCACCGAGCGGGCTGTCGGCGGCGTGCGCCGTCAGGTCGACGTCGACCTCGAGGGTCGCGACGAGGCAGTGCGCTCGGTGATCCGATCCCGCGTCGAGGAGATCGCCGACGTGCCCGCGGACGAGCAGCGAAAAGCCCTGGTCGAGTCGGGCTACCTGATGCCGCACTGGCCGGCGCCGGCGGGCCTGGGCGCCGATGCGGTCAGCCAGATCGTGATCGACCAGGAGCTGGCGCGCTCCGGGGTGACCCGTCCCGACATCGTCATCGCAGGGTGGGCGCTGCCGACCATCCTCGAGCACGGCACCGACGAGCAGCGCGAGCGCTTCGTGCGCCCCTCGTTGCTGGGCGACCTCGTGTGGTGTCAGCTCTTCTCCGAGCCGGGCTCCGGCTCCGACCTGGCGTCGCTGCGCACCAAGGCGGAGAAGGTGGACGGCGGCTGGCTGCTGTCGGGGCAGAAGGTGTGGACGTCGGTCGCCGAGCGGGCGGACTGGGGGATCTGCCTGGCCCGCACCGACGCGGACGTCGCCCAGCACAAGGGGATCAGCTACTTCCTGGTGGACATGAAGCACTCGCCGGGCATCGACGTCCGGCCCCTGCGCGAGATCACCGGGGAGGCGTTGTTCAACGAGGTGTTCCTCGACGACGTCTTCGTGCCGGACGACTGCCTGGTGGCCTCGCCCGGCGACGGGTGGCGGCTCGCCCGGACGACGCTCGCCAACGAGCGGGTGGCGATGGCGACCAGCAGGCTGAGCAAGAGCACCGAGCGTGCGATCGACCTGGCGTCCGGGGCGGACCTCACCACGGCCCAGCGCGTGCGTGTGGGTCACTCCGTGGCGCTGGCCACCGTCTGCTCGCTGCTCGGGGTGCGCACCGTCCTGCGCTCGCTCGCCGGCCACGGGCCGGGCGCGGAGTCAGCGGTCGCCAAGCTGCTCGGCGTCCGCAACCGGCAGGACGGCTCCGAGCTGGTCGTCGAGCTCCAGGGCGACGGCATCGTCCACCCGTCCGATGCGTTGGGGGCCGACGTGTGGGAGATGCTCAACACGCGATGCCTCTCGATCGCCGGCGGCACCACGCAGATCCTGCGCAACGTCGCCGGCGAGAGGATCCTCGGCCTGCCGCGGTGACCGCTGGTGATCAGTCGAGGAAGTCCCTCGCCTCGGGGCTTGCCGCGGGCAGGCGAGCGCAGAAGCGCGAGCCCGTCGGTGCGTTGCGCTCGTACCAGACGCGACCGCCGTAGGCGGAGGCCATCGTGCTCGCGATCCACAGGCCGAGTCCCGAGCTGGTCACCGGGTCCGCGGGTCCGGTCATGCCGAAGCGCTCGAAGAGCCGGCCGACGTGGGCGGCGGGCACGCCCTGCCCGTGGTCGGTGACCACGATGAGGGTCTCGGGGCCGACGGTGGCAGCGCGCAGGGTGATCGGGTGGGCACCGTGCTTGAGGGCGTTGCGGATGAAGTTGCCCACGACCGACCAGCAGTGCGTCGCGTCCATGTCGACCGTGACGTTGGGCGAGACCTGGACCTCGATGTCGGCCGCGTGGGCACCCAGGTCGGGGAGGTGCTCCAGCACCAGGTCGAGCAGCCGGTGCGGGCTCGGTCGTGGCTTGAAGACCCCGCTGTCGATCCGACTGGCGTCCAGGTAGCTCTTCAGGTGCAGCGCCATCCCCGTCGCCGCGCGCTCGATCCGTGCGACCCGGTGCAGGCGGTCGGCGTCCTCCAGGTCCGGCCAGGCCTCGCGCAGCACCGTCAGGCCCGCCGAGATGCCGGCGACGGCGTTGCCGAGCTCGTGATAGGTCACCGACAGCGCGTCGTCCAACCGGGCAAGCTGGTCGTCGACGGCGCGGGTGTCCGCTGCCGCGGTGGCACTGGGACGCAGCGTGACGGCCCAGACCTCTGCGCCGGCGAAGTCGCTGCCGACGTAGCGCGCCACGCGCATGTCGACCGACTGGACGACGCCCTCGCGATCGACGATCTCGATCACCTGCGCCACGTCCTCGCCGATCGGCAGACCGAACGGACGCCCCACCAGGGTGCGCTCGTCGGTCCCGATCAGGTGACGCGCGGCCAGGTTGTCGTAGCGGACGATGCCGTCCGCATCGACGACGAGGACACCGCTGAGGCGGCGCTCCACGTGGATGAGGTTGGTGGGCGGGGCTGTGCGGCGCTCGCTGCGGGCGTTCATGCTCCGTCCTCGTCGTCGAACATCCGCGAGACGAGCTCGAGGTCGGTCGCCGCCTCGGCGTGGTGCTGCGGATTGCCCGACAGGATCCCCGTGACCCCTCGGAAGGGGCTGCCGATGCGCATGCCCGACCCGTCCACGGTGAACTCGTGGATCATCTTGTCGTGCGTCGAGCCGCGCAGCTTGAGCACGGCGAACCCGCGCCTGACCTCCCCGGCCATCTCGACGTAGCGCAGCACCATGATCATGTCGGTCAGCGTCGAGATGTGCGCCTCGGTCAGGGACTCCCCGCCCAGCAGCGTGCGTGCCGTCGCGGTCATCAGCGCCGCGATCTGACGGTGCTTGATGAAGGACGTGAGCCCGATCAGGAACTCGCGGAAGCCGCGCTGGGAGGCGATGCGCTCGAGCGCGCTCAGGCTGTCGATGGCGACCCGGGTGGGCTGGTACTCCTCCACCGCGTGCATGATCGCGACGAGGTGGTCCTCGAGGGAGCGCATCTCGGGGTAGATCGCCTCCACCCGCAGCGTCCCCTCCGCCTCGAGCGCCGCGAAGTCCCGGCCCCAGCCCGCCGCGTTGCGGAACAGCTGGGAGCGGCTCTCCTCGAACGAGAAGATCAACGACCGCTCGCCCCGGCTGGCCCCGCCGTCGATGAACTCTGTCACCAGCAGCGTCTTTCCGGTCCCCGTGGCGCCGGAGACCAGGCTGACGGAGTCACGGAACATGCCGCCGTTGCACATCTCGTCCAGCTCGACGAGCCCCGAGTGGATGCGCTCGGTCGACGACTCGGCTGTGAGGTTGGTGCCCTCGAGGGTCAGGATCACGATGCCCTCGCCGGGCAGGATGGTGAACGGGAACTCGCCGGTCAGGTGGTCCACGCCGCGCATCTTGAGCACCTCGAGGGTCCGACGGCGTGACTCCTCGTCCAGCGTGTACCGCAGGATGAGCACGTTGTCGCACACGTACTCCTCGACCCCGAACCTCCCGATCTCGCCGCTCATCTCACTGCGCTCGTTGGTGAGCACCGACGTCACGCCCATGCCGCGCAGGGCGTTGGAGAGTCGCAGCATCTCGCGGCGCACGGTGTGGGCGTCCTCGTAGCGTGTGAGGAGGGCGCCCAGCGAGTCTATGGCCACGCGCGTGGCACCGGTGCGGTCCACGGCGTGCTGGATCCGGGCGATCAACGCCGAGAAGTCGAAGGCGCCGATGACCTCCTCCTCCTGGCCCGGGTCGTAGGTCGCGTCGATGAAGGTCCACTGCCCGTCGATCTCGAGGCGCTCGAGGTCGAAACCGAGCGAGGCGGCGTTGTCCCGGATGGTCGTCGGGGTCTCCTCGCACGTGACGAAGACGCTCGCATCGCCGTACTCGCGGGTCCCGCCGTAGAGGAACTGCAGGGCGAAGATCGTCTTGCCGGCTCCCGCCGTGCCGCTGACGAGCGTGGTCCGTCCACGAGGAAAGCCACCGCGCAGGATGTGGTCGAGCCCGGAGTGCCCGGTCGGGACCTTGGAGATCGCTGCAGACGAGGTCATGAGAGGCCCTCCTTGGTGGGCAGATCGATGGCTGAGGCCAGTCGGTTGACGTCGGAGAAGTCGCCCACGGCTCGGCGCTGGGGGCCCGGCTCGACGCGGATCACCAGCGGCGTCGCCAGGACGGAGGCTTGCTCGGCGAGGTCGGGGCGCTGGAGCACGTCGATGACCTCGAGCTCGAAGTCGTCCAGCTCACGTGCGCACAGCGCGCGGAGGTTAGCGATGGCACGTGCGGACCGAGGGGTGTCCCCGGCCACGTAGAGGTGGAGAACGAAGGTCATGCCGGAGCGAGCTCCTGCGAGGAGGAGGTGGTGACACCGCGCACGAGCCGGGAGTGCAGGGCGGCCACGACCCGGTCGACGTCCGCGAAGTCGCCGACCACGCGCAGGGCAGGGCCTGGCGAGGTGCGGATCACCAGCGGGGTGGCCACCACGGACGCTGCTTCCGCTCGCTCGGGGTCGGCCTGCACGTCGATCACGTGGATCTCGTGCTGGCCCGGGAGCAGGAGCTCGCAGGCGCGGCCGAGGTTGGCGCGCGCCTGTCGGGAGCGCAGCGAGTCGCCGGCGACGTACAGCTCGAGGACGTGGATCATTCGGGTCTCCTTCGGGGTGGAGGGGCGGGGAGCAGGGGTGTCAGGCAGATCAGGCCGAGGCGCCCTCGACGGCTCGCCGTCGGTAGTGGGAGGCGAGGTGGCCCAGGACCTCGGCGAGGACCAGCTGGGCACTGGCCACCAGGGCGCTGGTGCGCTGGTGGTCGGTGGCCTCGGTGAGTCGGCCGACCACCGCGGTGTGGAGGTCGACCACGTCGCGGGGGCCGCCGTCGGCTGCACCGATGGCCTCGGCGAGGTCGCGGGCCCTGGCGTGGACCCCGCGGTCGACCCGTTTGCCACGTTCCTCGACCCGGTCCATGACGAGGTCCGCGTAGGTGGTGGCACGACTGGGTGGTGCCTCCGTGCCGCTGCTCGAGCTGGGCTCGGGCGCGGCGGAGAGCCACCGGGCGGATGTGCTGCGGGGCGCTTGCTGAGTGGTCATCGAGGTCTCCTCACGTTGTGGACGATTCTTCTGCGCCGGCGTGAGGAAGGTGTGCCTGTGGATCGTCGGCGCGTGAAGACGCTGTGAAGGTCCCCGCGACCGGGTCATCGCGCCGCGAGGCAGGTCGTGGACTACCGTGACCGCATGGGTGAAGTGGCTCGATCCGGCACGGTGCGACTCCTGGTCGCCGAGGACGACCCGGACGTGCACGTGCTGCTGGAGATGGTCCTGGGGTCGGCCGGTTACGAGCTGGTGATGGCGCGCAACGGTGCGGCAGCGCTGACCGCCCTCCGCGAGCAGGGGCCTGTCGACCTGGTCATCCTGGACGTGGCCATGCCGGGGGACCTGGACGGGCTCGCCGTGACGCGCAGACTGCGCGACGAGCCGGCGTACGCCGGGCTGCCGGTGCTGTTGCTGAGCGCGCGCACCACGGAGAGCGACCTGGAGCAGGGCACGGCTGCAGGTGCCACCGACTACCTGATCAAGCCGTTCGACACCGACGTGCTGCTGGCGCGGATCTCGACCCTGCTCGCGTCCGGCTGAGCGGGAGCCTCACCCGGCTCGTGGACGGGCGTGACCCACCACGGTCCGGGTCAGCTCCTTCAGCGGCACCGGCTTGACGAGGTAGGCGTCGGCTCCGGCGTCCCTGGCCCGCGCCTGGTCGAGGGCGCTACCCAGTGCCGACATCATGATGACGCCCGGTCGCTCTCCCTGCCAGGAGGAGATCTGGGCGGCAACCTCGATCCCCGAGACACGCGGCATGGAGACGTCGAGCAGGACGACGTCGTACGGAGCCTGCGCAAGGCGCTCGAGCGCCACGAGCCCGTCGTGGGCCGTGTCGACCTCGAGGCCGGCCAGGGTCAGGGCGAAGTCGACGAGGTCACGGATGTCCGCGTCGTCGTCGACCACCAGCACGCGCGTCACCCCAGTACCGTGGCACTGCGCGTGTCAGGGGCGCATGAGGGCCTCGAGGAGTGTCGTGAAGATTGTGTGAAGATCGCTGGCTATGCTCCTGGACATGACCCGGGTACTCGTCATCGACGACGACGTTCAGCTGACCCGGGCACTGACGTCAGTGCTGCAGCGCGAGGGTTTCGAGTGCGCCGTGGCCGGTGACGCCACCTCGGGCGTTGAGCAGCTGGCCATCGCCGAGCCCGACCTGGTGGTGCTGGACCTGCGCCTGCCCGACGAGGACGGCGTCGACGTCGTACGACGTCTGCGGACCTGGACCGACGTGCCGGTCCTGATCCTCTCCGGTGTGAGCGACCAGCGCCGTCGGGTGGAGGCGCTGGACGCCGGCGCCGACGACTTCCTGCAGAAGCCGTTCGGGATCGAGGAGCTGATCGCGCGTCTGCGCGCCCTGCTGCGTCGCGTCAGCCACGCCGACGAACAGCGGTCCTCGGTGCTGACCTACGGCACCCTCACCGTCGACCTGGGGGCCCGCCTCGTCCGGACAGAGCAGGACGAGGTCAGGTTGACGCCGAAGGAGTGGCGCCTGCTGGAGGTCTTCGTCTCGCACCCCGGCCGACTGCTCACGCACACGTGGCTCCTCGGCGAGGTGTGGGACGACGGCTACGGCGACGAGACGCGCGCCGCGCTGCGCGCCCACATCCGGACGCTGCGAGCCAAGCTGGGCGACGACGCCACGAATCCGCGCTTCCTCCGCACCGACAGCGGGTCGGGCTACCGCTGGATCGCCGAGGAGATGACCGGCGACCCCTCCACGCCGGTCGCCGGGCGGGACGCGGGGATCGCGACGGAGGGGGAGGAGCAGAGCAGGATCGCCGCCCTGGGCGCCCGCGACGTCGCGCACGAGCTCAACAACGCCCTGACCGCTCTGCACATGGCGCTGCGACTGATGCGCACCGACATGGGCTCGGACAGCGAGTCCCCGGCGGCCGTGATGGGGCGCAGGGCCGACGACATCCTGGTGCGCGTCAGCAGGCTCGCGGTGGAGCTGGAGCGACGCTCGGCCTCCTGACTCAGGCGACGGGGACCCGCAGGACCACCGTGGTGCCCTCGCGCAGGGCCGAGGTCACGGTGACGGTGCCTCCGTGGTCCTCGATGATGTCCTTGACGATGCTCAGCCCCAGTCCGGTGCCGGGGATGCTCGCCGCCACGGCCGCCTCGGCCCGGAAGAAGCGGTCGAACAGCGAGTCCTGGTCACGGGGTGCGATGCCCATCCCGGTGTCTCGGACTGCGATCTGCACGACTGCCGCGTCGAGCCCGGTCTCGGTGAGGACCTCGATGCGGCCCCCGTCGGGCGTGAACTTCACGGCGTTGTTGACCAGGTTGACCACGGCCCTCTCCAGGCTCTCGGCATCGCCGATGACGACGGTGCCCTCCGGGACCGGTCGCACGCGTACCTCCAGCTCGCGATCCCAGAGAAGGTGCTCGGTGGCCTGCAGGGCGTGCGTCAGCACCGTCGCGACGTCCACGCGATCGCGTCGGTGTGCGTCGGCGGCGACCACCTCGCGCCGTGAGATGGACAGGACGTTGTCCACCAGGCCGCTGAGTCGGTGTGTGCCCCGATCGATGCGTCGCAGCACGGCGTCCTGCTCGGGGGTGGTCGCTCCCACGTCGCCGTCCGCGAGCATCTGGGTGAAGCCCAGGACGCTGGTCAGCGGGGTGCGCAGCTCGTGGCTGATGGTGGTCAGGAACTCCGAGCGCACCCGGTCGACCTCGTGCAGGCGCGTGACGGCGCGTTCCTCGCGTTCCAGGGCGGCGCGCAGGGCGCGCTGCTCGCGCAGCACGGCGTCGGTCGCGGCGGCGTTCTGCGCCACCGCGATCCCGAGGGGGTAGGAGACCAGGGCGATGACCACCAGGTCCAGCTGCACGAGGGAGCCGACGGTGCTGGCCTCGAGGCCGGCCGCGGCGAACGGGCCACCGCCGTACGCGGTGAGGACGGTGACGACGAAGCCGCAGCCCAGCGCCACGATCGCCAGCTCACGCAGCGAGAGCAACTGTGCGCACGCGACCAGGAACAGGAACGGGAGGAAGACCAGAGGCAGCTCCTGACCGTCGAGGTGCACGATGACGAAGCACGCCAGGGTGGCTGCTGCGATCACCGCCCGCAGCGGTGCCGGTGAGTAGCGCTGCCCGGCCCGGGGGTCCCACAGCACGAGCAGCATCGGGAGCACCAGGAGCTCGGAGGCCGCGTGCGAGGCGGTCACGTCTGCTGCGACCTGCAGGAATGCGGCTTCACGCAGGGCGACCACGGTGGCGGAGGCGAGCAGTCCGGCGGTCACCGCGCCCAGGAAGCCGGCGAGGACCAGTCGGCCCAGGTCGGCGCGGGTGCGCAGCCACGGACGAGCCCGGTGGGCGCCCAGCGCGACCGCGACGACGAGGTTCTCCGCGGTGTTGGCGATGCCGAAGAGCAGCGCGACCCCCACCTCGCGCCCGCTGATCATGTTGGCCGCCGCGGTCACGGCGACGAGGCCGACGGCCAGGTAGGGCCACCGACGCACGGGACTCAGGGCGAGGAGCCCGGAGCCGACGCCTGCGGCCGGCCAGAACGCGGCCACGTCGGAGCCCTCGGGGGAGAAGGCCACGGAGGCAGCGCTCAGGGCGAGGACCGCGACCAGGGCCGCGCCGATACGCGGGGCCGCTGACATGGGCAAAGTCTGGCACGGGTCCTGGCGTTGCGCGGGCAAACCGCCCCGGGTATCAGGCGGGGTTCTGCGACTCCTCGCTGAGCTCGGCCTCGTGGTCAAGTCCCGCCCGCCAGGTGTTCCAGTGCCAGTGCAGGTAGCGGTCGATGGCGCGCACGACGTGCGCGGATCGGATCGATGGGAACACGTCGAAGGCGTGCTGGGCGCCGGGCAGCTCGGCGTAGACCACGCTCTGCTCGGACGTCTGCTTGAGGCGCTCGACGAACTGACGGGCCTGGCGCACGTCCACCAAGCTGTCGTGCGAGCCGTGCAGGACGAAGAAGTCCGGGGCGGTCGGGGTGATCCGGAGCAACGGGGAAGCAGCCTCGAACTCCGCCGGGTCGTCGCGGAAGGCTCGCTTCAGCACGCGCGGGGCCAGGAACCGGTCGCGCACCAGCTCCGCGCTGCGCAGGCCGCTGGCGCCCGCGAAGTCGTAGACGCCGTAGTGCGGCACGGCGCACTGGACGGAGGTGTCGGCCTCCTCGAAGCCGGGCTGCCACGTCGTGTCGTCGGCGGTCAACGCTGCCAGGGAGCACAGGTGCCCGCCCGCAGAGCCACCGGTGATCGCGAGGTACGTCGGGTCCCCGCCGTAGGAGGCGATGTGCTCGCGGATCCAGGCGATCGCCTGCTTGACGTCGATGATGTGGGCCGGGAAGGCATTCCGCGGCGCCAGGCGGTAGTTGATCGCGACGCACACCCACCCCTTGGCCGCGAGGTGCTTCATCAGGGGCAGGCCCTGCTGGTCCTTGTTGCCGATCGTCCAGCCGCCCCCGTGCACCTGGAGCAGCACGGGGGCGTTGCTGGCGCCGGCCGCTGGCCGGTAGACGTCGAGGAGGCCTCGCTTGCCATGGTCGTTGTAGGCGATGTCGCGTTCGACCACGACGTCGGCCGCGGGGTTGCGGAACGGGTTGACCAGCGAGCGCCAGGGGGTGGCGAGCTCGGCGGGGGTCGGCCGGGCGTCCAGCGCGTCCTGGTAGTCGGTGCCCAGTGCCGCGGACAGCGCCCCCTCGGCGATCTGCTGACTACGGCGGCTCTGCGCGATCAGCAGCGCGAGCCCGGCCCCGCTGGCGGCGGCGAGGGCGAGCCCGGCCCGGTCACGGCGGCCGCCCTTCGGGCGAGTGGCGTGGGCGAAGGAGTCGGCGGCGGTGGCTGCCAGCAGGTGCGGCGCCATCTCACCGCTCGGCCAGCCGGCGAAGAACGCCGGGATCCCGGTCCGGAAGCCTGGAAGGGGACGTACGGCGTTCGCGGTGAGCGCTGCGGTGACGAGCTGGCGTCGACGGAATCCCATGACTCGAATGTAGGCCAACGTCTTAGGGCGCGTCGACGCGCCGGATGCGCGAGACTGAGACGTCGGTCACGCGTGACCCTCGCCGGCTCCTGTCGTTGCCTGGTTAGAACATGTTCTAGTTTGATCGCCGGCCCCGTACCACCTTGAGGATGGATTCATGGATCGCTTGTCCGGGCTCGATGCGAGCTTCCTCTACCTCGAGACTCCGGCCCAGCTGATGCACGTCTGTGGGGTGATCGTGGTCGATCCCTCGACGATGCCGACGCCGTACTCCTTCGAGGCCATGCAGTCCGCGATCGAGGAGCAGGTGCGCGACGTGCCGGCCTTCACCAAGAAGCTGCGTCGGGTGCCCCTGGGCCTGGACCACCCGATCTGGGTCCGGGACCGCCAGTTCGACATCGAGCGCCACGTCCACCGCCTCGCGCTGCCCCAGCCCGGCGGGTACCGCGAGCTCACGTCCTTGACCGGACACCTGGCCGGGCTGCCGCTCGATCGGTCGCGGCCCCTGTGGGAGATGTGGATCATCGAGGGCTACGACGACGGCAAGGTCGTGGTGTTCCTCAAGATGCACCACGCCACCGTCGACGGGGTCTCCGGCTCCAACCTGCTCTCCCACCTGTGCTCGCTCGAGGCCGACCAGGCGCCGCTCGCGCCGCCGGTGGCGGAGCACGGGCGCGACGTCGGGGCGCGCGAGCTGCTCGGTCGCGCCGTGGTCAGCAAGCTGTCGCTGCCTGTGCACGCGGCCAAGATCCTCGCGCCCACGGGTCAGACCGTCGCCCGCACGATCGGTCGTGCCCGTGCCGGCACCGCGATGGCGGCGCCGCTCACCGCCCCGCGCACCTCCTTCAACGGCACGATCACCGGCCATCGTGCGATCGGCCTGTGCGAGATGAGTCTCGACGACATCCGCTCGGTCAAGTCCGCGACGGGCACGACCGTCAACGACGTGGTCCTGGCCGTGTCCGGAGGCGCGCTGCGTGCCTACCTCGACGAACGTGGTGAGCTCCCGGAGGCCTCGCTGCTCGCGTCCGTGCCGGTCTCGGTGCGCGAGCACTCACGCCGTACCGGGGGTGCCAACAAGGTGTCCTCGCTGTTCGCCCGTCTCGGGACCGACACCGAGGACCCTCTGGAGCGGCTGGGCGACATGGCGGCGGCCAACAAGAACGCGCGCGAGCACCACAACGCGATCAGTGCCGACTCGCTTCAGGACTGGGCGGAGTTCGCGGTTCCGCGCACCTTCGGGCTCGCCGTGCGCGCCTACGCCGGCCTGCGCCTGGCCGAGAAGCACCCTGTCGTGCACAACCTGGTGATCTCCAACGTCCCCGGACCGCCGATGCCGCTCTACTTCATGGGGGGTCGGATCTCCGCGATGCATCCCCTGGGGCCGGTCTTCCACGGAGCCGGGCTCAACATCACGGTGGCCTCCAACGACGGCAAGGTGCACGTGGGCGTGATCGCGTGCCGGGAGTCGATGCCCGACGTCGACGCCCTGGTCCGGCACTTTCCCCTCGAGCTGGAGCGGCTGTGCGATGCCGTGAAGAACCTCGAGGCCACCGCGACACCGATCCGGAGCGCCCGCAGCACCAGGGCGAGGAAGAAGTAGGGTCCGGCGGCGGGTGACTCGGGTCAGCTGCGCTGGAAGTCCCGGCGCCGGGCGTTGACGGTGGCGACCGCCTCGATCAGTGCGGGCACGAACTTCTCCGACTCCAGCACGCACGCCGCGTGCCCGGACTCGACCTCGTGCACTGTCGCGCCGGGGATCGCGCGAGCCAGGGCGTGCTGCCGGGCGGCCGGGATCACGCGGTCCTTGGTGGTCACGACCACGGCAGTCGGGACGTCGATGCGGCCGAGCCACGGGCGTGAGTGGTGGCGACCCAGGGCGGCGAGAGCCTGACCGACCGCCCAGGGGCTCGTCGACCTGAACTCCGCCAGCGCCCACTCGCCCATGTCGGTGGGGGCCAGGTCGGCAGCCGAGGCCGCGGCACGGGCGGCGCGCGTGACGGTCGCCGAGCGGGACAAGCCCCGCAGGCCCATCATGGTGGTGCCCATCCCGGTGAAGAAGCCCCGCTCGACCAAGTTGAGCTGGAACTTGTCCGTCGTCGAGCAGAGCACGAGGCCCTGGATCTTGTCGCTGTGCTGGCGCCACACGCGCTGGGCGACGACACCGCCCATCGAGTAGCCCACCACCATGACGTCACGCAGGCCGAGCTCGTCGATGAGCGCGGCGACGTCGTCGGCGCAGTCGTAGAGGGAGAAGTCGTCGTCGGTGATCCCCTGGCCGTGCCATCTCTGGTCCAACGTCACGACGCGGAAGCGACGCGACAACGCGCCGATCGCCGGGAACCAGGTCAGCAGTCCGGTGCACCCCAGGGCATGGAGGAGCACGATCGTCGGAGAGTTCTCGTCCGGCCCGGGGGTGTCGGTGACGTACGTCGTGCCGCGCCCTGGCAGCTCGACGAGGGAGCCCGGCGGGATCTGGACGAAGGGCACGTAGACCCGGTTGCGCAGGAAGGTCCCGGTCGGGAGCTTGCTCATCTTGGGCGCCTCTCGGTCGTCTCCACCCTGGAGGGCATGGCCGCCCCGGACTAGAACAGGTTACAGTTTCGCGGTACGGCGTGGACGACAGCACCCCGAGGAGCACCTGTGGCAGTGGACGGATACACCGTGGACGACGCTGGTTCGATCGAGCGGGACGAGGCGTTGGACGCCGTCCGCAGTGTCGCCCGCGAGGCCCTGGACCGCGACGCCGACTGGAAGGCGCTGGCCTCCGCCGGCCTGCTGTCGCTGCCTGTGCCCGAGGCGCACGGCGGCGAGGGACTCGGCCTGCCGGAGGTCGGGGTGCTGCTGCGCGAGACGGGCACGCGTGCCCTGCACCTGCCGGCCTGGGAGACCCTGTGCTGCGGGGTGCTGACCCTGGCGACGCACGGGACCACGAGCCAGCAGGAGGCCCTCCTGCCCGGCGTGGCCAGCGGCGACCTGATCCTGACGCCGGCCGTGCGGGAGGTCGGACGCGGGGTGGGGGACCCCACGCTGCCGACGAGCACCTACCGCGACGCGAGGGTGAGCGGCCGCAAGGTCGGTGTCACCTTCGCCGACCAGGCGCGACGCCTGCTCGTGACGGCCCGCGACGGCGACGACGCGGTGGTGGTGCTCGTCGACCCGCAGGGGCCCGGCGTCACGTTGCTGGAGTCCGGATCCTCGGCCCGGCTGACCACGCACACCGTGGTGCTCGAGGACGCGCCGGCCGAGGCACTGCTGCCGGGCGCGGCCCGACGCCTGACCGATCTCGCGACCGCGGGGCTGGCGCTGACCGCAGCCGGCGTGGTGGCCGGAGCGCGCGACCTGACGGCGTCGTACATCAAGGAGCGCACGCAGTTCGGACGGGCCCTGGCGCAGTTCCAGGCCGTGGCGATGCAGGCCGCGGACATCTACATCGGCGCCCGCACGATCGACCTGGCGGCCGAGAACGCCGCCTGGCGGGTCGCGGTCGACCTCGACGCCTCCGACGACCTGGCGGTGGCGGCGTACTGGGTCACGACCGAGGCGCCGCGCATCCTGCACATCTGCCACCACCTGCACGGCGGGATGGGTGTCGACGAGACCTATCCCCTGCACCACTACTTCTCCTGGACCAAGGACATCGCCCACGCCTTCGGCACCCACGCGGCCGACGTGGCGATCGAGGACGCGGCGGCCAAGAACCTCGAGCTCACCGCCGCGCAGCGGGAGCTGAAGGCCGAGATTCGCGCCTACTTTCATGGGTTGGCCGACCACGACCAGCACGTCGACATGGGCCAGGACCGGCACGGTCCGACGTACCAGCGGATCGTGCGCCAGATGGGTGAGGACGGCTGGATGGGCGTCGGCTGGCCGAAGGAGTACGGCGGCCACGGGCTCGGCGAGATCGAGCAGACGATCTTCGCCAACGAGGCCCAGCACGCAGACGTCCACCTGCCGGCCGTGACCCTGCAGACCGTCGGGCCGACCCTGATCCGCTACGGCACCGACCTGCAGAAGGAGATGTTCCTCCAGCGGATCCTGGCCGGCGACGTGCACTTCGCGATCGGCTACTCCGAACCGGACGCCGGCACCGACCTGGCCGCGCTGCGCACGAGTGCCCGTCGCGACGGCGACCACTACGTGGTCAACGGTCAGAAGATGTGGACGACCGGCGGCCACCAGGCCGACTACGTGTGGCTGGCCGTGCGCACCGATCCCGACGCGCCCAAGCACAAGGGCATCTCGATCCTCATCGTCGACACCACCGACCCGGGCTACTCGTTCACCCCCATCATCACCGCCGACGGCTCGCACCACGTCAACGCGACGTACTACAACGACGTGCGCGTGCCGGTCGAGATGCTGGTCGGCGAGGAGAACCAGGGCTGGAAGCTGATCACGACGCAGCTCAACCACGAGCGCGTCATGCTCGGACCGGCCGGTCGGATCGAGGGCCTGCGCGACCGTGTCGTCGTGTGGGCGACCGCAGCCGGCGTCATGGACCGCCCCGACGTACGCGAGGTGATGGGTCGCGCGACCGCGATCTTCCGGGTCAACGAGCTGCTCAACTGGGAGGTCGCCCGTGCGGCCGCCGTGGGGGAGGTCTCGGTCGGCGATGCGTCGTCGTCGAAGGTCTTCGCTGCCGACCAGGTGCAGCACGTGGCCGCCGACCTGATCGGGCTGGTGCACCGCTACGGCGACCCGGCCGATCCGGAGACCAGGCGGCTCGTCGACTACTTCGACGCCCAGATCAAGCGCAACCTGGTGCTCACCTTCGGTGGTGGCGTGCAGGAGGTGCAGCGCGAGCTGATCGCGATGTTCGGGCTGGCCCTGCCGCGGGTGCCGCGATGAGCGGGCCCAGCGTGATGTCGGGGCACGACGTGATCATGGCCGAGGCCGAGCGGATCAAGGCGCTCGGCGAGGCCGCCGAGCGGGAGGCGCGCGACCCGGTCAACCAGCCGACCATCAACAACTGGCTCGAGGCGATGGGCAACACCCACCCGCGCTGGCGGGCCGGCGAGGCGCCGCCGTCGATGGCGCAGGTGTGGACGATGTACGGCCAGGGCGGCAGGCCGCCGGCCGACGACCCGCTGCACGGGATGATGAAAGTGCTCACCGACGCTGGCTACACGGCCGTGCTCGGGACCAACTGCGAGCAGGAGTACCGCCGGACCCTGAAGGTCGGCGAGCAGGTGCGGGTCACCACCGCGCTCGACTCGGTCGTGGGTCCGAAGACCACGGGCATGGGGGTCGGCTACTTCGTGACCTCGCGCAACACCTGGTACGTCGGCTCGGGTGCGGACGCCGAGGTGGTGGCGACGATGCTCTTCCGGGTGCTGAAGTTCGTGCCGCAGGGCGCCGACGATTCTGAGGTGCCGGCATGAGTCTCACCCGCCCGATGATCAACCGGGACTCCCAGTTCTTCTGGGACGGAACCGCGACCGGCGAGCTGCGGCTCCAGTCCTGCAACGCCTGCGCGGCGCTGCGCTTCCCGCCCGGTCCCACCTGCCCCGACTGCGGCGCCTTCGACCGCGGGCACGTGGTGGCCTCGGGCCGCGGAACGGTCTTCTCCTACGTCGTTCACCGGCATCCGCCGGTCCCGGGCAAGGAGCTGCCCATCGTGCTCGTGCTGGTCGAGCTCGAGGAGGGGCTGCGGATGCTGGGCGAGCTCGTGGACGTCCTCGACGACGAGATTGCCGACGTCGAGGTGGGCATGGCCGTTCAGGTCGACTTCCACCGCATCGACGACGACCTGACCCTGCCCATCTGGAGGCGCGCATGAGGACCGGAGACACCATCCCGAGCTGGGAGGTCCCGATCACCCCGACGCTGGTGGTCAGCACCGCCATCGCCACTCGCGACTTCCAGGACGTCCACCACGACCGCGACATCGCCCAGGCGGCCGGGTCGAAGGACATCTTCGTCAACATCCTGACCTCGACCGGGCTGGTGGAGCGCTTCGTCACCGACTGGGCCGGCGAGGCGACGGACATCGCCGCGATCGCCATCCGCCTCGGGGCGCCGGCCTACCCCTACGACACGCTGACGTTCACCGGCGAGGTCGGCGAGATCGAGGAGGGCGTGGCCACCATCGCGGTGACCGGCGCGGTCTCCCTGGGCAGCCACATCACCGGCACCGTGAAGGTCCGGGTGAGCCAGTGATGGGCACCCTGAGCGGGCAGGCCGCCATCGCCGGGATCGGGGCGACCGAGTTCTCCAAGGCCTCCGGGCGCTCCGAGCTGCAGCTGTCGGTCGAGGCGATCCAGCACGCGATCGACGACGCCGGGCTCAGCGTCGGCGACATCGACGGACTCACCACGTTCACGATGGACACCTCCTCCGAGATCGCCGTCGCCCGCGAGCTCGGTCTGCCGGAGCTGCGGTTCTTCAGCCGGATCAACTTCGGCGGGGGAGCCGCCTGCGCGACCGTCCAGCAGGCGGCGATGGCGGTGGCCACCGGTGTGGCCGACGTCGTGGTCGCCTATCGCGGCTTCAACGAGCGTTCGGAGAGCCGCTTCGGTCAGTTCTCGGTGGCCGCTGCCACCCAGGTCAACACCAACGGGCTCGACAACGCGTGGAGCTACCCGTTCGGGCTCGGGACGCCGGCTGCGACGGTGGCCATGCAGGCGCGGCGCTACATGCACGAGTACGGCGCCACGTCGGCCGACTTCGGGGCGGTCGCCGTGGCCGACCGTCGGCACGCGGCGACGAACCCGAACGCCTTCTTCTACGAGAAGCCGATCACGATCGAGGACCACCAGTCCTCGCGGATGATCGTCGATCCGCTGCACCTGCTCGACTGCTGCCAGGAGTCCGACGGTGCGCAGGCGATCGTGGTCGTCTCGGCCGAGCGGGCACGCGACCTGAAGCAGAAGCCGGCCGTGATCTCGGCGGCGGCCCAGGGGAGTGGTGCCGACCAGTTCGTGATGACGTCGTACTACCGCGACGACATCGGGATCCCTGAGATGGGTGTGGTGGGGCGCGAGCTGTGGCGCCAGTCCGGGCTCTCGCCCGACGACATGCCGATGGCGATCCTCTACGACCACTTCACGCCGTACGTGCTGATGCAGCTCGAGGAGCTCGGCTTCTGCGGGCGCGGAGAGGCGCCGGGGTTCATCGCCGACGGAGGGATCGAGGTGGGTGGGCGGCTCCCGCTCAACACCCACGGGGGCCAGCTCGGTGAGGCCTACATCCACGGCATGAACGGGATCGCCGAGGGTGTGCGTCAGATTCGCGGCACGTCGGTCAACCCGGTCGAGGCCGCGGCGTCGTCGCACGTGCTGGTCACGGCGGGCACCGGCGTGCCGACGAGTGGCCTGATCCTGTCGGCCTGATCCTGTCGGCCCGACGGGCGTCCTGAAGTAGATGGCTTCATTATCTCAAAATGAAGGTATGCTCTTCATGTGGTGGATCTGAAGAGCGGGTCGGCGGGTCCCGTCGTCGTGATCGGCGACCTCGTCGGCTCACGTGACGTCGTCGACCGCGCCAGCCTGCATCGGAGTCTCGCTGCTGCGCTCGGGCAGGTCAACGGCCGGTGGGGGACCGACCTGCGGATCACGGTGGGAGACGAGTACCAAGGCACCGTGCCGTCCCTCGGAGCCGCGACCGCGATCACGCTGACCGTGCGGCTGGCGCTGCTCCCGACGTACGACGTGCGGCACGGGATCGCGCGCGGGCCGACCGCTGTCCTGGACGAGGAGGCCCGGATCGAGGACGGCCCCGGGTGGTGGGCCGCGCGGGCCGCGATCGACGCGGCCGAGGAGCGCGCCGAGAAGGGCGCTACGGGGTCGTCGCGCACGGCGTACCGCTCGGCGGACCCGGACGAGCCCACCGGAGCCGTCGAGGCGGCGCTCCTGGCCCGCGACGAGCTGGTCGACCGGATGGACGATCGCGCCCTGTCGGTGCTGCGTGGTCTCCTGTCGGGGCGGACCCAGCGGGAGATCGCCGACGAGGAGGGCGTCTCCGCCTCGGCGATCTCGCAGCGGGTGCGGCACGGCGGCATCGGGGTCGTCGTGAGCATGAGCGAGTGGATGGAGGCTCTGGCATGAGGTGTGCGCATGAGGTGTCTGACATGAGGGGCACGGCGTGATCTGGTTGGGATTGCTGCTGGTCGGCATCGGGACCTGTGACCTGGCCTTCTCCTGGACGCGCCGTCCACGGGTGGCCGAGGCCGTGGCCGCCGGGGTCGTCGTGCTGCTGGGCCTGCTCGCCGAGGTGGTGGGGCTCGGGGTGCTGGCGGTGCTCGGGTTGCTGCTCGTCGCGGCCGCGGTCGTGCTCTGGGGCGAGAGCGTCACCTACGGGTTCGGCACTCAACGCTTCGCGGTGCCGCTCATCGTGCTGGGCGGGATGCTGAGCCTGGCGCTGCTGGCCTCTGTCGCCGCAGATCCCGAGGGTGGTCTGCTGCGCGAGGTGCTGCGCGAGTCCGCCCTGCCGCTGCTCAGCAACCTCGCGCCCGAGCGGGCGGTGCTCCTGACGGGCGCTCTCCTCGTGCAGCTGTCCACCGGCAACGTGATCGTCCGACTGGTCCTCGGGGCCAGCGGCACGACCCACCCGCTGCGCTCCACCACCGGACCGAGCCCGTCCCTCAAGGGCGGTCGCCTCCTCGGCCCGATGGAACGCTTGGTGATCGTGGGCCTCGGCCTGGCCGGCGAAGTGACCGCCGCGAGCATCGTGATCGCCGCCAAGGGGCTGCTCCGTTTCCCCGAGCTGCAGTCGGCCCGCACCGACGGGACGGCCGGTCCGGGCATCCACGAGGTCACCGAGTACTTCCTCGTCGGCAGCTTCGTCTCGTGGACGGTCTCGCTGGTGGCGTTGGCGTTGGCCACCACCTGATCCAGTTGATACCCGCCGGTAACCGGGTGCGACCATGAGACATGAGTGAGTACGCGTTCGATTGGACGGTCCCGCACACCGACGAGCGCACGACCCGTCGACCGTTGCGACCGGGAGACGACCCGTTCTACGACGCACCGCCCGATCTCGCGGCGCTGGCGCCCGGCGCCATCGTGCGCAGCCGACAGGTGCGCGTCGCGTTCCTGGGGCTCGTCACGCAGCGCCGGCTGACCGCGTGGCAGCTGGCCTACCGCAGCACCGACCTCCACGGACGTGCCGAGGTCGCGGTCACGACGGTCCTCGTGCCACGCGAGCACGACCCGAAGCGTCCCCAGCAGCTCGTGGCCTACCAGTGTGCGATCGACGCCGTGTCGGACCGGTGCTTCCCGTCCTACGCCCTGCGCCCCGGTGCCCGGGCGTGGGGCGCCCTGCCGCAGTTCGAGCTGATGATCATCGCCGGCCTGCTGGACAAGGGGTACGTCGTGAGTCTCTGCGACCACGAGGGACGCAACGGCTACTTCGCCGCGCCGCGGGAGCCGGGCTACCGCGTGCTCGACGGTATTCGCGCGGCCACGGCGTACCCGCCGACCGGGATGACCCGGGACACGCCGGTCGGGTTGATCGGCTACTCCGGTGGAGGCATGGCCTCGGCCTGGGCGGCCGAGATGGCGCGCGACTACGCACCGGAGATCCCGATCGTGGGGGCCGTGCTCGGCTCACCGGTCGGCGACCCCGGCGAGGCGTTCATCAAGCTCAATGGCGGCCTCAACGCCGGCCTTCCGGCCCTGGTCGTGTCCGGTCTGCGGCACGCCTACCCCGGCCTCGGGGAGGTCGTGCGCCGACACACGCACGCCGACGGCATCCGGCGCCTCGACCGGCTGCAGGAGATGACGACGGTGGAAGCCGTGGTGCGCTATGCGTTCGACGACTTCGACGACTTCGTCGACCCACCCCTGGCCGATGTGCTCGCCGAGCCCGAGGTGATCGAGGTGTTCGACGACCTCCGCCTCGGCGTCGCCGCTCCGCAGTGTCCCGTCCTGGTCCTGCAGTCGTTGCGCGACCAGATCATCGATGTCGCCGACGTCGACGGTCAGGTCGCCCGCTACGTCGAGGCCGGCGTCGAGGTGAGCTATGTGCGGGACCGGCTCAGCGAGCACATCTCGCTGATGATCCTGGGCCTGCCGACCATGCTGACCTGGCTCGAACGTCGATTCCAGCAGGACCCGGCGCCGGTCACCACTCGCACCCGCACCGTCACCTCCACCGCCCTCTCACCACGGGCCTGGCCGGGCTTTGTCCGGATGCTCAGCGCCGCGGCGAAGACCGCGACCGGCCGCGCCGGCTGACGGGGTGGCGATGCGGCTGTCTGGTGTGCGTCGGGGCGAGGGTGCAGGCAAGGCGGGGCGCGCGCGGGGGTAGGACGCGAGCTCAGCTCAGCGAGGCTCACTGTCGGTACAGGGGCGGGGAGTCTGCGTAGCTTTCGCCTTGCTGGTGGTTCATCTCGATGACGAGTCGTGGGAGGCTGACGTCGTGGGCGTCGGTGAAGTCCGGGTCGCATCCGTCGTAGGCTGAGTTGCTGCCTAGTGCGGCTACGCAATCCCAATCGACGCCCTTGGGGTAGTACGAAAAATACATCGACGCTGCCGTCGTGCAGGCTGGTTCTCCTAGCAGATCGCCGAGGTCGTTGGCGGTGCAGAAGGTGTACAAGGTGGAACCTGACTGGCCTTGTGAGACCCCGTCGAAGAATGATTCTGGATACTCCGCCATGAGCTGGCTGACGTTGACGCACTCCGAAGTGTTGGGCAGACACCAGGTACCGCGCAGGTCGGCGGGCACGCTGCCGTTGGGATCTGCAGGCGGACGGGTGAGGATCGGGATGATCGAAGGGCCGGCGACAAGGGCCTTGTCGATCCAAAGGTCGAGGGTCGTCCACTCAGTCGAGTAGAGCTTGAGATAGATGCTGACTCGTCCCAGCGCCTTGTAGGTGGCTGCCGCTCGGCCCTGCTGCTCGGGGGTCAGGGCGCGGTCCAGGGCGCGGGACAGCATGATTCCGGACACGCAGTCGACGGTGGACGCGACGACGGTGTGCAGCTCACCGAGAGATCCAATGACGGCGTCGACGTTGGTCTTGATGAATCCGGCTAGGCACCCGGCGGCGAGCGGGTCGACGAACAACTCGACGGTCTTCTTAGTCACCAGGTCACCCAGGGCCAGCGACAAGTAGGTCGCGATGAAGGTGGCCCCGGTGGCGTCGGTGGACAATTCGGCCCGGCGCCAGGCGCCCTTCTTGAGCGCGATTGAAGCCCGCTGGAGCGGAGGGATGTAGAGCCGGTCCGTCGGGAGCGTTGCGTCAAGGACTAGTGCGGCCACGAGTTCTGCTGGATCTGTCGGGTCGGCCACCCAAGTCCACTCCACGGGGGCGTCTAGCTCCATGATGACGCCGTAGGATCGATTGTTGACGACCTCCAGGACTAGAGCGCCATCCTCGGACTCGGCGCAACTGCGCAAAGCGACGGCGTTGTCGTTGTCGGCGGCCACCATCTGCACCCAGCTGGGGATCTGGGTACCCCGGTTGCACTGAGCGGGCGGGGCCCGCTTGCCTACCTGTTCGCCAGCAAACTGGTTGATGGTGGCACCGATGCCCGACCAGTCCCATTGCCAGGGCCACTTCCAGGACAGATGGTTGAGCTCGGCGGTCATAAGTGCAGCGTCGGCGTCAAAGGTGACCGGGACGGGCTCCCAGGTGTCGGTGCTCTCGTCGTAGGTGAGCAGTCCCATCGCCTGGCTGGGATCAATTCCAGCGGGAACACTGGCCGGGTCGTAGGGGACTCGGAGGATCAGCGGCTTCCGAGGTTGCTGGCCTCCCGCGGTGATGTCGATGGGGTCGGTGAGCCCGGTGAGCTGACGTGGAGTTCGAGGCACTTCGCCAACCGAGGTGACGTCGATGGTCACGTCACCATCGAACGCCGCGGGTGGGGCGGTCAGGGTTGCACCGGCGCCGAGTTCGAGGACCTGCTGGGCAGAGTTCTCGTTGGCGGAGGTCTCATCGGCGGGGCCTTCGTCGCTGTCGCGGTCGTTGCCACCTGTGCAGGCGAGGCAGCTGAGGAACACCAGTACGAGGCAGATCAGCAGTCCTCGCGCCCGGTGCGGCGATCCTGCTTGTGGCATTCGCACGGGCCACACCGTAGTGACTCCGCGAACCGCGCGGCGCAATATCGCGAGACCACATCACACGTCCAGAAGCGGCGCGTCGCCGCGCCTACGTTAGGAGGCGCGCTCACTCAGATTCTCGTACACCACTCTGCTGGACGTAACTTCGGCCGGCGCCACCCGATCCAGGTCCTCCACAGCCAAGGCTCCTTGCCGGGGCCGCCACGAACCGTCGGCGGCCATAGTCCGACCTGATGTCATCCCCAGTGGGGAGCGCGTCATTGCGAAAACGAGCGTCCTGTGTATAATCGAACACATGTTCGCAGTCGACCCGCTTCTCGACACGGCGGGGGAGTGTGTCGCGGAGCTGGAGGAGATCGAGCGGCTGAAGTCTGCGATGTGTGCGCGGCAGGCAAGGTTGACTGCACGGTTGGACGAGACCGGTGTCCGCACGAGCACCAGTGAGCGGGCCA
>Ga0209094_1000074_pt1 | contig 87644 bp, 80 predicted proteins | sample COGITO_mtgs_1004_2_FD_184790 | JGI IMG/M metagenome (GOLD analysis project Ga0209094, IMG submission 184790) | Pelagic marine microbial communities from North Sea - COGITO_mtgs_100430 (SPAdes) (version 2) | ecosystem: Environmental > Aquatic > Marine > Epipelagic ... | reverse complement strand
CATGATCGTTCCGACGCTTGTTGGCACGTTCTTTTATTTCATAAAAATCATCGATTCTGGATTTAGATTTGGTCGTACGTGCTTTTGGCTGACGACGCATCCACCCGAGTTCTTTTTTAAAGAGTTGTTTGGATTTATTAGTTTCAATCGCTTCACGCTCAATACGCTCTTCTTTTTTCTCGAGGTAGTAAGAGTAATTTCCTTTATAATTGTAAATACAGCCTTCGTCTAATTCGATAATTTCGGAACAAACGCGCTCTAAAAAGTACCGGTCATGCGTAACCATAAATAGGGTGATGTTTTCCTTCGCAAAAAACGATTCCAACCACTCAATCATTTCTAAATCCAAATGGTTTGTCGGCTCATCTAAAATAAGTAAATCGGGTTTGCTTAAAAGGGTATTGGCCAATGCCAAACGTTTTTGCTGTCCTCCAGAAAGTTCACTCACTTTTTGGTTTAAATTTTCAAGTTTTAACTTGAAAAGGATTTGTGTGTATTGGGTTTCAAAATCCCAAGCTTGGTAGCGCTCCATATCATCAAAAGCTGTTTGATAGAGATTGCTGTCCTCTGGATTTTCAAGTGCTGCATGGTAGGTGTTGATGACTTTTAAAATCGGATTGTCCGAATTAAAAATTGTTTCCTCAATCGTCAGGGTTTGATCCAAAACAGGTTCTTGCGATAAAAAGGTGGTTCGCAGTCCTTTTCGATAAATGATTTGTCCCGTGTCGGGAGAATCTTTTCCTGAAAGAATATTTAAAATAGACGTTTTTCCGGTGCCATTTTTGGCAACAAATGCTATTTTTTGATCTTTATGAATACTAAAAGAAAGGTCTTCGAACAGATTAAGTTCGCCGTACGATTTCGATATATTTTCTACGTTGAGATAATTCAAAATTTTGTTTTTGCAAAGAAAGGATAATTATATACGAATTGCAGCCTTGAAATGATGAATTAAAAATAAATATCGCACAGAAATAGCAATCAGAAGTGGAATCAATCCAATCGCAAAGGATTGTACGCCTGTGATCCAATGCAGCCCCATCAGAGATAGAAGTACTACAAGGAATTTCAGATAGCTCAGCCCACGATTGTTTAACCTCGATTTACGGATGGACGGAAGGAATAAAAGATTCAGAGCGCAGGCCCATAAAAGGTTGTAGTTATAAGCGGTTGTTTGATGGTCGGTTGCAAACCAAAGCAGCAATAAAAACACACCAATGCAGCCCGTAATGGCAAATAAACTCACGTCAAGCCATTTGCTGCGCGTGTTGTTTTTGTAATCGTTATAAGTGATGAAGAGCATGATAAGGGCTAGAATTCCCAAGATGAAAAGCGGACTGCTAAAAAAGTCACTTTTTGTAATAGCATCAGAAGGGCTCAGTGTTTTTGAGGCAGTCACTAGTTTTGAATCGTCTGTTTTTAAACGTGAATTTTCAAGCAGTTGGTGTAAATATTTAGGCAAAAACATGTGTTCTTCAACGCTGGCAATCTGGTCTATTTTTGAACCCAAGGCAATATCAATTCCAAGGCTTCCCCATGAATTTTGATTCAAATCGGAACGAATTAAATTTCTAAATGAAAACTGTTTAAAGGAAGGAGCAGGGTTATACACGACTTGGTAGTCGAGTGTAGTTTCAATGCCATCTTTTATTTTTGTAGCACAATTGTTATAGAAAAAATCATAGGGGTAAGTTTTATTTTCTGGTTTGATATTTTCTTTTAACAACTTATAAAACGCAGTTTTTTGGTCTGAACTTAGGTTTAAAACTTGCTCTTTAACACTTCGGTTTTGATATTGATAGTACCCAAAAAAGGTTTCAAATTTGTATTGACTCATTTGATAGTCAAGTTTTCCTTGCGCAAATTTCAGATAAAAATTTTCTGTTTCAAAGTCATACCGACCGTAGTCAAACACAATGTCAAATTTGTAAACAGGATCTTTGATCCGAATCGCATTGTGTCCAAAAGCATCGTTTAAAGAAGTGCCTGGTCCAATGGTCAGAATACTGATTTTGGACTCTGTCGTCAACTCAAGCTGTGCATTTACAGAGAAGCTTATAAATATAAGTAAAAGCGTAATTAATTTTTTAAAGTTCATTATCTAAAGATGCTTAAATCGATTTTGAGAGAAAATACATTGGAGTATAAGGCGGCACTTTGATCGCCAATATCCGTAAAGGCGTAGTCTAAGTATATGCCATTATATTTAAATCCGACGCCAAAATTAGGTTGAAAGGTTAAAGGCGTAGAGTTGTCAAGTTGTAATTCATTTTGAAAATTTCCGACACCAGCTCTAAAAAACACCAGATCCGTATATCCAAATTCAAGACCTAGAGCGGGATTGATACTGACAAAAGAGGAGGAGATCACATCGTTGTTTTCTTCAAACCGACAGATTAGATCCACTTCAGTTCTCAGTGTGTAATCGTAATTAAAGGTAAAGAGTTTCGACATTCCAAGTTGCAATTTAGGAAGTGTGAGCTCCGTGGCTTCAGGTTCTTCTTGGTTTTGTCCTGGGATGGCATCTTTAATATCTTGTAACCGTTCCTCGTTAATAGCCCATGCATTAAAGGTGGTCGTGACGTCTCTTGCCATCAAACCAAATTTCCAATCATTGGATTCAAACTGAATTCCTAAATCCAAACCAAATCCCCATGAGCTTGCAAAATCCCCTATAATACGTCGAATCACTTTCGCATTGACACCATAATTCCATCCGGGAACAGGGAGTTTTCTCGCAAAAGAAAATGTGAGTGCATAATCTGCTGCCGAAAATAAATTAATCCGATCGTAATTGATCACGCCTTGTTGGTCTATAAGTTTTGTAGTATCTAAAATATCATCGACTCCAAACCGAATTAACGAAAGCCCGACTGCTGTGCGGTCGTCTAAAGGCATGGCAAAAGCAATGTAATTATAGTTGGCAATATTGGCAAAATAACTGGAGTGCATGATGGCAGCCTCACTGTCTTCTAAATGCACCAAGCCCGCAGGATTCCAGTAGCCAGAGTTCACATCATCTGAAGATGCGACCACGGCATTGCTCATTCCCAAAGCAGACGCATCGACCCCAATATTCAAAAATTCATTTGAATATTTTCGAGCGCTTTGAGACACCATTAGGAGGGGTGTCAAAATTATTAAGACAAATTTTAATATTTGCAAGGGCTTTTTTTAAATGAACTGATAAACACTAATGTAAACTCTATTTTTTTTTAGATATTGTTGTTTATTTACTGAAAACAAAAATAGTTTATTATTTTTACTAATTAAATACAATTTATCGTGAAATCATATATCCCTCATTTTATTACATTATTAAATCTATTCTCTGGTTGTGTGGCCGTAATTTTTGCTTTGGAAGGCAATATGAAACTCACCGCCTTGTTTGTCTGTCTGGGTATTTTCTTTGATTTTTTTGACGGACTTCTGGCTCGTAAATTAAATGTGGCAAGTGAACTTGGAGTTCAGTTGGATTCTCTGGCTGACATGGTTACCAGTGGTTTGGTACCCGGTTTGGTACTCTTTCATTTATTAGGTTTAGCGCCACAGCTCTCTTGGGAAACCTACAATTTACTCCCTTATTTTGGGTTGTTAGTGACCTTGGCATCGGCATTCCGTTTGGCAAAATTTAATATCTCTACCAATCAATCAGATGCGTTTATTGGATTGCCAACTCCCGCAAATGCGCTCTTGATTATTTCTTTGCCCTTAATTTTAGAGTATCAACACAGCGATGCAATCAATGTCATTATTTTAAATCCTTGGTTTCTTATCGCGCTGACCTTGGTGAGTTGTTATTTGTTAAATGCACCGATTAAGCTGATTGCCTTAAAATTTAAAACATGGAATTTTAAAGACAATGCCTCACGTTATATATTGATTATTTTATCCTTAGTGCTTCTTGCTATTTTTCAATTTGCAGGGATTCCGCTTGTAATTATTGCATACATCCTTTTGTCAATCGCCTCGAAGTAATTATTAAATAAACACCTCTTTTATGGCTTCAGGCTTTTTTGCATTATTGGATGATATTTCGGTTCTTATGGACGATGTACTCGTGATGAGTAAGGTATCGGCTAAAAAAACAGCCGGCATCCTTGGCGATGATTTAGCCGTCAATGCAGAAAAAGCATCTGGCTTTGTGTCTTCTAGAGAATTGCCTGTGTTGTGGGCCATTACAAAAGGCTCTTTTTTCAATAAACTGATTATTTTGCCTTTTGCATTTTTACTCAGTGCATTTTTACCTTCGGTAATTACATTTATATTGATTTTAGGAGGGCTTTATTTAGCCTATGAAGGCGTTGAAAAGATTCTTGAATACACCGTTCCACACAAACATACGGTTGTTAAGGGAGCTTCTGAAGCAATGTCTGAAATAGAAATTTTAGCCTTAGAAAAAAAGAAAGTAAAATCAGCGATTCTGACGGATTTTATCTTATCCATTGAGATCATTATCATTGTTTTAGGAACTGTACTGGATCAGTCGATAACGATTCAAATTACTGTGGTGAGTATGATTTCCATGATAGCAACGGTTGGGGTGTATGGGATTGTGGCACTCATTGTGCGTATGGACGATTTTGGATTGAAGTTAATACAAATGAGTAAGGGCAAAAAAAACAGCGTTCATTTTATAGGAGTGACCTTAGTGAATGCGTTGCCAGTAGTTATTAAATCGTTATCGGTCGTTGGTACGGTTGCGCTTTTGCTCGTATCGGGGGGGATATTCATTCACAACATCGAAATTTTTCATCACCTTTTAGAAAGTTTCCCAGGGGTTTTAAGGGATTTGATCTTTGGACTCAGCGCAGGAATCATCACCCTTTTAGTGGTGAAACTATCGAAGCGGGTTGTAAAACCGTTTTTGAAAAAAGCTTAAGGGGTTTTAAAACTCTAATTTCTTCTTACGTAACTCAAAATTTTGACCGAGATAGACTTTCCGAACCATTTCATCATTGGCAAGTACTTCGGGTTTTCCAGCTTTAAGAATACTTCCTTCAAACATTAAATAGGTACGGTCGGTAATGGCCAAGGTTTCTTGCACATTGTGATCCGTAATTAAGATGCCAATATTTTTCTTGGTCAATCTGGCAATAATCCGTTGAATGTCTTCCACCGCCACGGGATCCACACCTGCAAAGGGTTCATCGAGTAATATAAAACTAGGATCGGTTGCCAAAGCACGCGCGATTTCGGTACGTCTTCGTTCTCCTCCAGACAACAAATCGCCTCTGTTGGTTCTGATGTGTCCCAGACTGAACTCGTCGATCAACGATTCCATTTTATCAACTTGTTCTTTTTTAGAAAGCTTTGTCATTTGAAGTACACTCAAAATATTGTCTTCAATGCTTAATTTCCGAAAGACGGAAGCCTCTTGGGCAAGGTATCCAATACCACTTTGGGCTCTTTTGTACATTGGGTAGTTCGTGATGTCCTTATCATCTAAATAGATGGCGCCACCGTTGGGTTTAATCAAACCAACAGCCATGTAAAAAGAAGTTGTTTTCCCAGCACCATTAGGCCCTAGCAATCCAACAATCTCCCCTTGATTTACTTCAAGTGAAACATCCTTCACTACCTTTCGTCCGTTATAGGACTTCATCAAATTTTCGACTCTTAATTTCATGTGTCTTTATCTATTGTTTTTTGAAGGTCACATGCTGCCTGCCTGCCGTAGGCAGGTTCGCTATTAGTAATTCCCTTGAGTGATAATAATTTTAGCATGCTCGTTTCATTCGTTTGCTTAAAGAATTTTAAAAATAGTAAAATGAAACAGACTATCCATCAACTCTGGGTACTTTATATTAAATTTAACTTGACTTATTTTTGTAATTCATTTCATAAAAAACAGTGCAAACCGCAAAAACTTCAATAATTAAACCTACAGAAAGCACAATACTTGAATATTCAAACTTCAGAACTTTTAGTAAAGCCCCTGTAAATACAAAAACGATTCCTGTTACTAATAACATTATTGATTTCTTCATAATATAAATTAGGCTTCTAAAAGATCTAAGTATTCATAAGCCTTTCTTAAATGCGGTATGACAATGGTACCTCCTACAAGGGTGGCGATGCTCAATGCTTCTGAAATTTGCGCTCTGCTCAAGCCTTCTTCGTGGCATTTTTCTAGATGGTAGCGTACACAATCATCACAACGTAAAACAGCAGAAGCAACAAGTCCTAGCAATTCTTTGGTTTCAGTGTTTAAAGCCCCTTCCTGAAAAGCGTTGGTATCTAAATTAAAAATGCGTTTGATCACGGTATTGTTTTCTGCAAGAATTTTGGTATTCATTTTCTTGCGATACGCATTAAATTCCTCTACTTCATTCGCCATTTTTTTCTTTTCTTTTTTGGTTTCTTAACACTAGTTTTGAGATTAGTATGCTCACTTGATACAAGATCAATACGGGAATTGCAACAATGACTTGACTGGCAATATCGGGTGGGGTAATGACAGCGGCAAAAATAAGCACAATAACCAAGGCATACTTTCTATTTTTTCGAAGGAATTCAGGAGTAACCAATCCTATTTTAGTAAGGAAATAAATAATAATAGGGAGTTCAAAAATAAAACCAGATGCGAGTGTGGACGCACGTATGAGTCCTATATAAGAGTTTAAATCAAAATCGTTGTGCACTTGCTCAGCCACAGAATAGGTTCCTAAAAAGTTAATAGAAAGCGGGCAAACAATATAATAACCAAATAAGACGCCGATAAAAAATAATACAGAGGAAATGAAAATAAAACCTCTTGAGCTGTTTTTTTCTTTGTTGTAAAGCCCAGGGCTGATGAACTTCCAGAATTCATAAAGTACGTAGGGGAATGCAACGATCAATCCAAACGTAATGGAAGTCCAAATGTGTGCGGAAAACTGACCGGCCATGGTTCGACTTTGAACTTCAAAATCAAAATTAGTGTCACAAAAACTTTCAAATCCTAATAATTTTGAGGTATTGCAAAGAAATTCATAGGTAAAAAAATCAGCTTTTGTAGGGCCAAAAATAAGGATGTCAAATATAAAGCCTTTCGCTAAAAAAGCCGCAGTGGCCGCAACCATGATAGCACCCAAAGCTCTGATGATATGCCATCTTAATTCTTCAAGATGGTCTAAAAACGACATTTCTTTTTGTATTCCCATATCTAAATAATTCCTTCTTTTATAAGGTCATGAATATGAATGACCCCTGCATAGTTTCCTTGGTCTTCAACTAGGAGCTGCGAGATTTTGTGGGTGTCCATTAACTCCATAGCGTCAATTGCCATGGCATCGATGGTAATGAATCGTGGGTTTTTACTCATAATATCTTCCGCCTTTAGTTTTGATAAGTCTTCTGTTACTGACAGCATACGTCTTAAATCCCCATCAGTAATAATTCCAACAATTTTATCGGCGAGGGTCACGGCAGTCACCCCTTTGCGTTTTTCTGAAATTTCTACAATAACGTTCTTAATGCTCGCATCGGGACGCACTGCGGGTACTTCGTTCAACGCTAAGATATCTCGTACTTTTAAAAATAATTTTTTTCCTAAGGCACCTCCGGGATGGTATTTTGCAAAATCATCTTTTGTAAACCCGCGAAGTTCTAATAAACAAACCGCTAAGGCATCTCCAATCACCAACTGCGCTGTTGTGCTCGTCGTTGGCGCTAGGTTAATAGGACAGGCTTCTTTTTCGACATAAGAATTGAAAACAAAATCGGCTTGTTCAGCCAATACAGATTTCTGGTTTCCTGTGATAGCTATCAAGGTATTCCCTGCATTTTTCAAAAAAGGGATGAGTACTTTTATTTCAGGCGTGTTTCCACTTTTAGAAATACAAATTACAATATCATCGGATAGGATAAGTCCTAAATCGCCATGAATGGCGTCTGCAGCATGCATAAATACCGAAGGAGTGCCCGTAGAATTTAGAGTTGCCACGATTTTATTTGCAATAATGGCACTTTTTCCAATCCCTGTTATAATGACACGACCTGTAGAATTGTATATTAGATCCACAGCTTCTGCAAATGTATCATCGATAAAATCTGCAAGTTGAGAGATTGCTAAGCTTTCAATTACAATGGTTTCTTTGGCTAATGCGACTATGGATTTTTTTGAACTCAATTTTTTTATATTTTGGTTGTGTACTTATTTAAATATATCTACCTTTAATTCACGGTACAAAAAAACAAAAAAATTAGGAGTGTTCCCGAATTTATTCCAATTTTGATTCAATTAACCACGTTTTTTTTTAATTAAGATAAGAAATTAACCATAAATGAGTATTTCGACTAAAGAATTACATATAGCACTTAAAACCTTTTTCGGGTTTGATAAATTTAAAGGACTGCAAGAACAAGTCATTGTTAGTCTTTTAGAGAAAAAACACACCTTTGCCATTATGCCAACAGGAGGAGGGAAGTCACTTTGTTATCAATTACCCGCGTTGATGCAGGATGGGACAGCCATTGTCGTTTCTCCATTAATAGCACTCATGAAAAATCAAGTGGATGCGATTCGAGGTATTTCGGATTATGAAGGGATTGCACATGTATTGAATTCTTCCTTAAATAAAACCGAAATAAAACAAGTGAAATCAGATATAGAATCTGGAATCACGAAACTTTTATACGTCGCTCCAGAGTCACTTTCAAAAGCTGAGAATATTGAATTTTTAAAAGCGCAAACAGTTTCATTTATGGCGGTAGATGAAGCACACTGCATCAGTGAATGGGGACATGATTTCAGACCTGAATACAGAAACTTAAAACACATCATTACACAAATAGGGGATAACATTCCAATCATTGGTTTGACAGCAACAGCGACGCCTAAGGTGCAAGAAGATATTCTTAAAAATTTAGGGACAACAGACTCTCAAACGTTTAAAGCGTCTTTTAATAGACCTAACTTATTTTACGAGATACTTCCCAAAACAGATCAGGTTGATAATGACATTATCCGATTTGTAAAACAAAACGAAGGAAAATCTGGAATTATCTATTGCCTAAGCAGAAAACGCGTTGAAGGATTGTCGCAAATCCTTCAAGTGAACGGGATCAAAGCAGTGCCATATCACGCAGGCTTGGACGCCAAGACACGCTCCAAACATCAAGACATGTTTTTGATGGAAGACACGGATATCGTGGTGGCAACCATTGCGTTTGGAATGGGCATCGATAAACCCGATGTGCGTTTTGTGATTCATCATGACATTCCAAAAAGTATTGAAAGCTATTACCAAGAAACAGGCCGTGCTGGCCGTGATGGAGGTGAAGGACACTGTTTGGCATATTACGCCTATAAAGACATAGAAAAACTTGAAAAATTCATGTCAGGGAAACCTGTTGCCGAACAAGAAATTGGCTTTGCGTTGTTGCAAGAAGTGGTCGCAATGGCTGAAACGTCCATGTCGCGTCGTAAATTTATTTTACATTATTTTGGAGAAGCATTTGATACAGAAACAGGAGATGGTGGCAATATGGATGATAATGTTCGGAACCCGAAGCCACAGACGGAAGCGATTGAGGAAGTTCAATTAATGCTTGAAATTGTATCGCATACCCACGAAAAATATAAAAGTAAAGACCTTGTCAATGTCATCATAGGGCATGATAATGCGCTTATAAAATCGCACCGTACCAACGAATTGCCATTTTTTGGTAAAGGAAGTAATCACGATGTGCTTTACTGGATGGCACTGATCAGACAGGCACTCGTTGCCGGTTACTTACGCAAAGACATTGAAACCTATGGCGTCTTAAAACTCACTCCTAACGGTCGTGAATTTATAGAACAGCCAAAGTCGTTTATGATGACGGAAGACCATACTTACAACATAGAATCGAATCGTAATTATAACAATTCTTTAGATTTAGTTGATGTTGCACTCATGCGGATGCTTAAAGACCTTCGTAAATCCAATGCTAAAAAACTAGGCGTCCCTCCATTTGTAATTTTTCAAGATCCATCGCTCGAAGATATGGCGCTTAAATATCCAATCACAATAGAAGAACTTTACCATATTCATGGGGTTGGCGAAGGAAAAGCTAAGCGTTATGGCAAAGATTTTGTAAAGCTCATAAAGCGTTACGTCGATGAAAATGATATTGAACGCTTGGAGGATATGATTATCAAGTCCACCGGATTAAACTCTTCCTTGAAACTTTACATCATTCAAAATATTGATAGAAAATTACCTCTTGACGATATCTCTTCCGCAAAAGGAATGAATATGGCTGATTTTATTAGAGAACTAGAAGCCATTGTATTTTCGGGTACCAAATTAAACATCAATTATTGGATTGATGAAATATTTGATGAAGACCAACAAGATGAAATTCATGACTATTTTATGGAATCCGAATCCGATGATATAGAAGCTGCCATTGAAGAATTTGATGGGGAATACGACGATCAAGAATTGCGTTTGTATCGCCTTAAATTTATAAGTGAAGTGGCAAATTAATTGTTTTTTCACAAAACCATTCCGGAACCTTTTTTGTTTATAATTCCTTCTTATCTTTGCAGCTATTAAAAAATAATAATACATACTCATGAACGACGGCTTATACGCAAAATTCAACACCTCTAAAGGTGACATTTTAGTAAATTTAGAATTTCAAAAAACACCTGGAACAGTTGGTAATTTCGTTGCCCTAGCGCAAGGAAACTTAGAAAATTCTGTAAAAAATCAAGGAGACCCGTATTACAACGGTCTAAAATTTCATAGAGTCATTCCAGATTTCATGATTCAAGGAGGGTGCCCCCAAGGAACAGGAACGGGAAATCCAGGATATAAATTTGACGATGAATTCCATCCCGATTTAAAACATGACAAACCAGGTATATTATCTATGGCCAATGCAGGTCCTGGAACCAATGGAAGTCAATTTTTTATAACACACATTCCAACCGATTGGTTAGACGGGAAACATACTGTATTCGGAAACGTGATTGAAGGTCAAGATAAAGTTGACACAATTGCTCAAGGCGATGTTTTAGAAACTTTAGAAATTATAGCAGTTGGAGCCGATGCAGAAGCATTTCAAGCTGTGGAAGCCTTTAGAACTTTTGAAGGTTCAAGAGAAAAAAATCTAGAAAAAGCAAAAGCAGCTGTTGAGGCAGAGTTAGATAAATTAGCGGCTGGATTCGAAAAAACAGAGAGCGGTCTTCGTTACCAAATACTTCAAAAAGGAAGTGGTTCAAAAGCTGCAAAAGGTGCTACGGTTTCAGTACATTACAAAGGGCAATTGACTGATGGAACGGTATTTGATTCCTCTTACAAAAGAAAAGAACCGATTGAATTTGCGCTCGGAACAGGTCAAGTCATTGCTGGATGGGATGAAGGCGTTGCACTTTTAAATGTAGGAGACAAGGCACGTTTTGTCATTCCAAGTCATTTAGGCTATGGGGCTCAAGGCGCTGGTGGCGTGATTCCACCAAATGCAAACTTAATCTTTGATGTTGAATTGGTTGAGGTTAAATAATTCGATTTAAATTCTATTATATTATTTATACAAAAAGCACCTTTTGGGTGCTTTTTGTATTTTATATAAAGTGTTCATAAACAACTCCCATTAATCCTTAAAGTTTCAATACTTATTTGTAAATTTGTTCGCGTTTAACAACGCATAATGACAGACACAACTACTAAATATATTTTTGTTACAGGAGGCGTCAGCTCTTCGTTAGGTAAAGGAATTATTGCTGCATCTTTAGCAAAGTTACTTCAAGCCCAAGGCTACCGCGCAACAATACAAAAATTAGACCCTTACATTAATATTGACCCAGGAACCTTAAATCCTTATGAACATGGCGAATGCTATGTAACAGATGATGGCGCCGAAACAGATTTAGATTTAGGCCATTATGAACGCTTTTTAAATGTGCCTACCTCACAAGCAAACAATGTGACCACAGGTCGTATTTATCAAAGTGTTATTGATAAAGAACGTCGTGGTGAATTTTTAGGAAAAACAGTACAAGTCATTCCTCATATCACGGATGAAATCAAACACCGAGTTCAGATTTTAGGGAAATCAGGCGACTATGACATCGTTATTACAGAGATTGGTGGTACGGTTGGTGATATCGAATCCTTGCCATACATTGAAGCAGTGCGTCAGCTTAAATGGGAAATGGGCAATGAAAATGCACTGGTCATCCATTTGACCTTGATTCCTTATTTGTCCGCTGCAGGCGAGTTGAAAACAAAACCCACACAACACAGTGTCAAAACCCTGATGGAAAGTGGAGTACAAGCCGATATTTTGGTTTGTAGAACCGAGCATAAACTCAGTGACAGTATCCGTACCAAATTGGCGCGTTTTTGTAACGTTAAAAGAGAAGCCGTTATCGAATCTATTGATGCATCCACCATATACGATGTGCCAAATCTAATGCTAGAAGAAGGCTTAGACAAAGTGGTTTTAGAGCAATTAAAACTAGAAAGTCATGTACCAGATTTAACATCATGGAATAATTTTTTAGCAAAACATAAAAACCCTAAAAGTGAGGTTGTTATAGGGTTGATTGGAAAATATGTAGAACTTCAAGATTCATACAAATCAATTTTAGAATCCTTTATTCATGCCGGTGCTGCCAATGAAGTAAAGGTTAAAGTGGAATCGATTCACTCTGAATACCTTCAACCAGAAAATATTGCTACTAAACTATCTCATTTGGATGGTGTATTGGTCGCCCCTGGATTTGGAGAACGGGGAATTGAAGGAAAAATTGAAGCCATTCGTTATGTCAGAGAACATCAAATTCCATTTTTTGGAATCTGTTTAGGAATGCAAATGGCAACCATTGAGTTCTCTCGAAACGTTTTAGGATTATCAGAAGCAAATTCTTCTGAAATGGATTCTGAGACACCGCATCCTGTGATCGATATCATGGAAGCTCAGAAAAAAATCACCGAAAAAGGAGGTACCATGCGATTGGGCTCTTGGAAATGTGATCTTTTACAAAACACTAAGATTGCATCTGTTTATAATACAACTTCCATCATGGAGCGTCACAGACACCGCTACGAGTTTAACAATGCATATAAAACACAACTTGAAAACGCTGGCTTGAAAGCCACTGGTTTTAACCCTGAAACAGGACTTGTTGAGGTCATTGAAATTCCCACACACCCTTGGTTTGTAGGCGTTCAATACCACCCAGAATATAAAAGTACCGTTGCCAATCCGCATCCGTTGTTTTTGGCGTTTATAAAAGCGGCTTTAAAACATAAAACAAAAAAATAATAGTATTTGATAAACCACACTTCGCTGTGGATGTCAATTAAAATTTAAAAGATTATGGAAGAAAAGAAATTAGACATAAATTCAATCATTGGATTTTTACTTATAGGAGCTATTTTATTGTATATGTTATGGCAAAATCAACCCACTCCAGAAGAACTCGCTGCACAAGAAGAAGCCAAACAAGAACAATTAGCATCTGAAGCTGCCAATCAAGCTGATTCGGAGATGACCATTACTGACAATTCTAGCAGCAACCAACTGCCTACGGATTCGCTAGGATTAGCCAGTCTAAAAAATAAGATTGGAGATTTTGCTTATGCGTTAACTTTACCCTCAGCGACCTCCAATATTACAACTTTTGAAAACGAAGTCTTAGCCCTTAAAATTGACAACAAAGGTGGATTTATTTCAGAAGTAAGGCTGAAAAGTTATGTCAATCACGATTCAGTTCCTGTATATCTAATTAAGGATGGCAGTTCTGTATTTAATTTGAATTTTGCAACATCGGATAACCGTACACTCAATTCGACAAATCTATATTTTCAACCCACGTTGAGCACATCGGGAGAGAACCAAGTCTTATCCATGCGTCTTAAAGTTTCGGAAACCCAATTTTTGGAATACCGCTACGAGTTGAAACCAAACGATTATATGTTAGGGTTTTCTGTAAAATCACAAGGATTGTCAAACGTTTTAAACACCTCTCAAGACGTAAAACTCGACTGGAAATTTAAAGCCCACAGACAAGATCAAAGTGTTTCGTTTGAAAATAGATATACGCGTTTGACCTACCAGCACGAAGGTGATAAAATTAATAAACTATCTCAATCTGGTGATGATGATGAAACAGAATCTGATTTGGCATGGCTTTCTTTTAGACAACATTTTTTTAGCACCATTTTAGTGCCGGAGACCCCCTTTAAAACAGCCGACTTAAAGTCTTTCGATTTAGTCAAGGACGAAACCATAGATACTTTATATACGAAACGCTACGAAGTACAACTTCCGTTGACCTATTCAGGGGGTGAGTTAGCGCACAATATGAACATCTATTATGGTCCGACCTATGATGATATTTTAAGTAAATACGACCGAAATTTAGAAGCGAGTATCCCTTTTGGATGGGGAATTTTTGGATGGATTAATAAAGCGGTTTTCAGTCCTTTATATGCTTGGTTGACCAACTATTTATCTTATGGAATTGCCATTATTGTCATGACCATTATGGTAAAAATTGTACTGTCGTTTGTACAGTACAAGCAATTCTTATCTCAAGCTAAAATGAGAATTTTAAAGCCAGAACTGGATGCCATTCGTGAGAAACATAAGAATAACAAAATGAAGGCGCAACAAGAAACAATGGCAGTTCAAAACAAAGCCGGTGCCAGCCCACTGAGCGGTTGTTTGCCAGGAATGTTGCAAATGCCCGTATTCTATGCCTTGTTTATGTTTTTCCCAATCGCTTTTGAATTGCGCCAAAAATCATTTTTATGGGTCGATGATTTAAGTTCGTATGATTCTATTTTAGAGCTACCATATAACATTCCTTTCTATGGCGATCATATTAGCTTGTTTCCAATTTTAGCATCTATTGCCATTTTCTTTTACATGAAGATGACCACAGGTCAGCAAATGGCAACCCAACCCACACAAGAAGGCATGCCTGATATGGGCAAGATGATGAAGTACATGATTTATCTGTCTCCAGTCATTATGTTGGTTTTCTTTAATAACTATGCATCTGGACTGAGTTTGTATTACTTTATTTCCAACTTAATTAGTATCGGAATCATGATTGTTATTAAAAATTACATCATTGATGAAGAAAAAGTATTGGCTAAAATTCAAGTGAGCAAAGCGAAACCAAAAAAGCAAAACCGTTTTCAAAAGAAAATGGCGGATATCATGGCACAAGCCGAAGCACAAAAAGAAGCGCAACAGAAACGGAAGAAGTAATATTTGAGTATTAAGAATTTAGTATCAAGTATTAAGATCTGAAAAAATAGAGTCAAGAGTCAAGAACTAAGAGTCAAGAATAAAGAGAATAGAAAAAAGACTTAAAACAAAAGTCAATTTGAATCTCACGCTGGTGCTCGTTTCTAACGGTTGTCCATAACAGTAAGTATTAAAACAAAAACCATCGTATTCAGTTACTGTGGTTTTTTTGTTTGTATGGGTTATGCCATTCTATAGAGTCATGACAAATTTCTAAATCCATAATATTGGGTAACAAGGGGCTTAAACCCCTTGAAGAGTAAAGAATTTGTTTTGTCACACTGAGCCTAACTTCGGTAGGCAGGCGCAGCCACGCTAAAGCGTGATAAATCGAAGTGCTGAAAAAAGTATTATGATGTGAGAATTAAGAATCAAGAACCAATAGAAAAGACTCAAGATTAAAGTCAATTTGAATTTCTTTTGTCACACTGAGTTTACCAACCGAAGGTAGGCGCAGTCACTCCGGGGCGTGATAGATCGAAGTGTTTTGTATGTGAAGTGCTGAAAGAAGAATCAAGAACAAAGAGAATAGACTAAATTCAATTTGAATCTCCCGTGTTAAATCAACATCTCAATTTGTCACCCTGTACCTGTTTCAGGGTCTCTACGTTGTGATCTGGAGATGCTGAAACAAGCCTGTCTGCCGATAGGCAGGTTCAGCATGAAAAAGTTGGGGTCTCTTGGTTCTTGCATCTATTTTCTCTTCTCTATTTTCTCTTTAAATCTTAAGTTCTACATTATAATTAGTTGTAAATTTGCATCATAATCAGAACATGTTAAAAAAAGATTCATGAAAACAGTCGTTGTGGGACTCTCAGGAGGTGTAGATTCTAGTGTTGCTGCCTATCTATTAAAAGAACAGGGCTACAATGTTATTGGCTTGTTTATGAAAAATTGGCATGACGACTCGGTCACCATTTCTAACGATTGCCCTTGGTTAGATGACAGCAATGATGCGATGTTGGTGGCGGAAAAATTAAACATCCCCTTTCAAACGGTTGATTTAAGTGAAGAATACAAAGACAAGATTGTCGATTATATGTTTAAGGAGTATAAAAATGGGCGCACACCTAATCCAGATATTCTTTGCAACCGCGAAATTAAATTTGATGTCTTTCTGAAAATAGCCTTATCACTCGGTGCCGATTATGTGGCGACGGGTCACTATTGCCGAAAAGGAACCGTTGAAGGTTCCTCAAGTCCTGCAATTTACAAACTCCTTTCTGGAGCAGATTCTAATAAAGACCAATCCTATTTTTTATGTCAATTGTCGCAAGCACAATTGTCAAAAACCTTATTTCCTATTGGAGAATTAACCAAACCTGAAGTGCGAGCGATCGCTACAAAATTAGATTTAGTAACCGCTGATAAAAAAGATTCTCAAGGCTTGTGTTTTATAGGTAAAGTTCGTTTGCCGGATTTTTTACAACAACAATTACAACCAAAAGAAGGTCAGATCATCGAAATCCCCGATAGTTTTGAAGATTATAAAACCACACAACCCACGTTTGAATCCAAACAAGAGGAGTTGGTTTTTAGAGCTCGAAAAATTAAATATTCCACTTCCGACGGTGTGGCTGTTGGAACCCATCAAGGGGCTCATTATTTCACAAAAGGACAGCGAAAAGGCTTGGCTGTTGGCGGGACCGTAGAACCTCTTTTTGTCATAGATACTGATGTTGTGGATAATATCATATACACAGGACAAGGAAAAAACCACCCTGGACTGTACCGATCGGTATTGTTGGTTCAACCCTCCGAAGTGCATTGGGTACGCACCGATTTAGCAATCGAAATTGGTCAATCACTTCAAGTCATGGCACGAATTCGATACCGTCAAAATTTAGAGTCTGCATCCTTATATGCGACAACAGAAGGGCTTTATGTTGCTTTTGAATCCCCTCAATCCGCTATTACTGAAGGGCAGTTTGTCGCTTGGTATTTAGAAGATGAATTAGTTGGTTCGGGTGTAATTTCTTAAATTGCTAAAAACACAATTTCATGGTTTTAAAAACGCAGCTTTTTTTAGTTACCTTTTTAGTCTGTCAATTGACAGTATTTGCACAGCAAGACGCCTGGGTTTATTTTACAGATAAACCAAACGCAACCACCTCGCTTTCAAATCCAATTAGCATTTTAACGCAGGCAGCAATTGATCGAAAAGCAAATCATTCGGTGGCTATTGACGAAAGAGATGTGCCTGTTCATGAACCATATATTACCCTCATCAAGTCCTCCACAGGAATTAGCTATAAAGCCAAGTCAAAATGGTTCAACGCCGTTCATGTAAGAGGGTTGGAAGCAGATATCAATAGTTTAAAGACCACTCACAGTTTTGTAGATCACATCGTTTTTGCGGATTCTAATTTAAATGCGCGCATCGAATCGGTTCAAGATAAATTTCAAGTAGAATCCAGCCTTACTAATTTCACCTACGGCACCACTCAAAACCAAGTGGAAATGCTGAATGTAGATGACTTACACATAGCGAACTATACAGGAGATGGTGTGGTCGTTGCGGTCATTGATGCGGGCTTTCCGAATGTAAATACAATGTCGGGTTTTGAACGTTTACGTGCTGCAGGAAATTTGATGGGTGGTTATGATTTTGTTGACAGAACAGCTGCTGTTTATACGTCAACCTCCAGTCAACACGGCACACAGGTATTGAGTACGATGGCGGGATTTGTACAGGATCAATATGTAGGCACGGCACCTGATGCGACCTATTATCTTTTTAGAACTGAAGATGCACCTACTGAAAATCCAGTGGAGGAAAGTTATTGGGTGGAAGCGGTTGAGCGAGCCGATAGTTTAGGCGTACAGGTTATAAATACATCTTTGGGGTATAAAGGTTATGACAACCCAAATTATAGTTATACAACAGCACAGCTAAATGGTACGACGACTTATAGCTCCAAAGGGGCGAATATCGCTTTTGAAAAAGGCTTGATTTTAATAAATTCGGCTGGCAATTCTGGAGCTTCTGGAATTGCAACCCCTGCGGATGCTGCAGGCGTTTTAACGATTGCCGCCGTAGATGGAAATGGAAACTATGCATCGTTTAGTTCTCAAGGAAGTGCCATTCAGCTTACGCACAAACCAGATGTAGCAGCACGTGGATCGGGTAGTTTTGTCATCAATAGTAGCAATCAAATTTCGCAATCTAATGGCACCTCTTTTAGTTCGCCTATTTTAGCGGGGGCTATTGCTTCCTTAGTTCAGGCGTTACCAGATGCTACAAATGCAGAAATCATGGCGTATGTTCGAGAGTCAGCCTCTCAATATTCGAATCCCGATTATTTTCTTGGCTATGGAATTCCGGACTTTCAATCTGCTTTGACCTTAGGATTGAGACATCAGTCCGCTAAACAATTGGAATTTGAAGTCTTTCCCAACCCCGTCCAATCAGATTTATTTATAAAATTTTCTGACTCAATAGAGACGATCTCTGTGTCGATTCATAATGTTTTAGGGCAATTGGTGTATGAAAATCAAGTCAAAAGTATGAACCCGATCAATACTGAAGCATTTTCAAAGGGCCTTTATCTATTAACAATTCACACAGAAAATCAACAATCGATCACGTTTAAGCTCATAAAAGAATAGATGCAAAATAAGATCACCCAACTTTTCGGAATTCAATACCCTATTGTTCAAGCGGGTATGGTTTGGAACAGTGGGTGGAAATTAGCTTCTGCGGCAAGCAACGCTGGAATTTTGGGTCTCATTGGTGCAGGATCCATGTATCCCGACGTGCTGAGAACTCATATTCAAAAATGTAAAAAAGCCACCACAAAACCCTTTGGAGTGAACGTTCCGATGCTCTATCCCAACATTGAGGAATTGATGCAAATTATAGTGGAAGAAGGCGTAAAAATTGTTTTTACATCTGCAGGAAATCCAAAGACTTGGACTTCTTGGCTGAAGCAACGTGGTATTATTGTGGTGCATGTAGTGAGCAGTGTAAAGTTTGCCTTAAAAGCACAAGAAGCGGGTGTGGATGCCATTGTCGCTGAAGGTTTTGAAGCAGGTGGTCATAATGGACGTGATGAAACGACCACATTAACGCTGATCCCGATGGTGCGCGCGCAAGTCACAATTCCGTTACTAGCGGCGGGGGGGATTGCGACCGGCAATGGGATGATGGCAGCGATGGCGCTCGGTGCCGATGGTGTCCAAATTGGAAGTCGCTTTGTAGCCAGTAAAGAATCCTCTGCTCACGAGGCTTTTAAAAACGCTGTGCTTTTAGCCAAAGAAGGGGATACCCAATTAACCCTGAAAGAATTAGCGCCAGTGCGTCTTTTGAAAAATAAATTTTATCAAGATTTACAAGCGGTATATAAAACGTCCCCATCCCCCGAAGATTTAAAAAATATTTTAGGACGCGCCCGTGCCAAACGGGGAATGTTTGAAGGGGATTTAGAAGAAGGGGAATTAGAAATTGGACAAATATCGGGTCTGATTGATGAAATTTCGTCCGTTTCCGATATTGTAGATTCCATTTTAACTGAGTTTAAGGCGTGTCAAACACGTATATCAACGATCAATTTAAACATAAATAATGACCAATAGAGCTGACCAATTACAAGCATTTGACCGTTTGTTAACCATCATGGACGAACTTCGTGAACAATGTCCTTGGGATCAAAAACAAACCATGGAAACCCTTCGACATCTGACTATCGAAGAAACCTATGAATTAGGCGATGCGATATTGGACAAGGATTTAACAGAAGTTAAAAACGAACTTGGCGATCTTTTACTCCACATAGTATTCTATGCTAAAATTGGAAGTGAAACAAAAGATTTTGATATTTCGGATGTCATTAATAGCATCTGCGAAAAACTAATTCACCGGCATCCCCATATTTACAGTGATGTGGTAGTCAAGGATGAAGCTGAAGTCAAGCAAAACTGGGAAAACTTAAAGCTAAAAGAAGGCAAAACGAGTGTGCTTCAAGGGGTTCCAAAAAGCTTGCCCGCTTTGGTCAAAGCCAGTCGTATCCAAGAAAAAGTGGCCGGAGTTGGATTTGATTGGGAACATCCTGATCAGGTGTGGGAAAAAGTAGAGGAGGAGCTTGGGGAGTTGAAAACTGAAATTGATAATAAAAACCAAGATGCTATTGAAGATGAATTTGGAGATGTTTTATTTTCATTGATCAACTACGCTCGTTTTTTAGATATCAACCCAGAAAATGCGCTAGAGCGCACCAATAAGAAATTCATCAAACGCTTTCAGTATTTAGAAACTAAAGCCAAATCTCTGCAAAAATCACTTTCGGATATGACGCTTGCAGAGATGGATGTTTATTGGGAAGAAGCCAAAAAATTGTAGTTGGCTACTGCTGTATCATTTTTTTGATTTTAGAATATTTTACGTTCCAAGTTTGTAAAGCAGCTTTATGCTTGTCAATGTTTTTGTGAACCTCTTTAACAAGTGGATTGTCATCTTTTACATTAGAGAAAAATTGAAGGTTGTTTTCCAACTGATTGATTTCACTTTTGATCTCATCCATCTTTTTTCTAATGAAAATGACCTCGTTATTAAACAATTTCTGATCTTGCGATAAAGTCTCTAATTTAAGCGTGTATTTTAGGTCGTCCATCGCTTCTTTGTCCAAACCTAATTTAGAATATAAACCGTCCAATGTTTTAAAGAATTTCCCATCAATAAAACGTTTGCTTTGAACCACATGCCCAAGTTTTTTCCATTGACTAGAAAAGTCATTTAAGGCTTCTAAGTTTTTGTCTTTATCTTCACTTAATTCAAATGCTTTAAGCGATTCTAACAGGCTATTTTTTTGCTCAAAGGCAGTAACTTCTTCTTCAGAGCCATTATTTTTTTGTTCGTGGTAACGGTCAAAAAAGGCGTTACATGCGCCTCTAAATCGTTTCCATAACTTATCACTGTCTTTGCGTGGAATGTGTCCGATCGTTTTCCATGTGTTTTGAATATTTTTCATCAAAACCAAGGTCGTTTCTAGGTCTTCACTATCTTTGTTTTGCTCAGCAATATCGACCAATTCTAATTTTTTCTTGTAGTTTTCGGACTGGACTTTCTTTAAGGTTTTATAGTAATTATTTTTATTCTTATTAAAGGTTCTCACGGCATCCTTAAATCCAGACCACGTTTTCTCATTGACCTTAGAAGGGACTTTTCCTGTCTTGAAAAAGGCTTCTCTAAGTACTTCAATTTTTTTGATATTTGCCTGCCAATCCTTGTGAGAATTGATGGTTTTTTCAGAGATCGCATTAATTTGAACAATGATCTCATTTTTAATTTTAAGATTTTCTTCAAATTTTTCTTCCAGTTGATTGTAATAATCCTGACGCTTGTCATTAATTACTTTTGTCGCAGCACTAAATCGGTCCCAAAGCTCATCTTTATATTCTTTGGCAACAGGACCTAACTCTTCTTTCCAAATTTTGTGAAGTGCCTGAAGCTCTCTAAACGCTCTGTTTAAATCGGTTTCATTTGCCAATTCCTCAGTACTTATGATGATTTTCTGCTTTTGTTCTAAATTATGCTTAAAATCTAAATCTCTAAGATCTCTATTGAGGTGTAAAAATCCATAAAAAATCTCTACATGGTGACGGTAATTGTTCCATGTATTATTGTTTTCACTTGAAGGAATCTGTCCGGTATTTCTCCAACGCTCTTGTAAATTTTTAAAGGTTTTGTAGGCCGAGTTTATATCGCCTTCAACATTGATTAAACCTTTAATTTCTTCAATAATTTGTAAGCGAATTTCAAGGTTTTGGTTGAGCTGTTGCGTTCTGTTTTTTTGAAAGGACTGGTGTTTTTCTCTAAATGTTTTCGACAATTCGTTGAATTGCTTTTTTAAAGGGCTGATGAATTCGAAATCAATCGCATTCCCACCTTCTGCCAAAAAGGCTTCTTTCTTTTCTGAAATTAAAACGGCGAACTTAGCATTAAAATTATTTTTGACTTCGTTTATGTTATTGCGAACACTGTGAATACTCTCTGATTTCAACAGCGTTTCAAATTCTGCTATTAAATCTTCTAACGAAAGTGTTTCATAATCAACTGCAGATTTTTTTTCTTCAACTACATCTTCATGTGTTTCTTCTGTCTCCTCAGTAGAAACTTCGGCAGTTTTACCATCACCATCTTCTTGCTTAGGCGCTTCTTCAGAAGTATTTTTTTCTACTGAACTTGTGGGTTCTACCACTTCTTCATGTGTTTCTTCTTCTGCATCCTTAGTAGAAGCTTCAGAAGTTGTATCTTCTTCCTTAGGCGTTACATCAGAAGTATCTTTCTCTAATGAACTTGTGGGTTCCACTGCCTTTTCAGGTGTTTCTGTGGATTCCTCCGTAGGTGCTTCGGAACTTGTGACTTCTTCTGTAGGAGTGTCCTCAGAAGTTGTAGGGTTCTCTGTTGAACTGTGTTCTTGGGGAGTGGCGTTTAGGTTATCTCCATCTGCATCTTGCAGGTTATCGTGCTCTGACATATCTTTCAATGTTTTAGTGTTTAAATGACTTGAAGTCATAAATATAACATTATCCCTCTAAACCACAAATTATATAATTCTTTTAAATTACTTTTTTAATTATGAATTCCATATCTCCCACGATTTCTCTGCTTGCAAACGCAGCATTTCGAGTCCGTTGAGAGTCGTAGCATTCTTTGTATTTCCGTGTTTTAGAAATAAAGTTTCCTCAGGATTATAAATCAAATCAAACAGTAAATGGTTTGAAGTGATGTGTTCATAAGGGATAGTTGGGCATTTATGTACATCAGGAAATGTTCCTAAAGGGGTGCAGTTGATGATAATTTGGTAGTTCTCAATTCCTTCGATTGCTAAGGATTCATAGGAGTATTTAACACTTGACGATGGTGTTCTTGATACATACTCAAAATGAATACCCAGTTTTTTCAAAGCAAAAGCGACCGCTTTTGAGGCACCTCCAGTTCCTAAAATCAAAGCCCTTTTGTGATGAGATTTGAGATGGGGTTTTAAACTGTTTTCAAATCCAAAATGATCGGTATTATAACCTGTTAATCTTCCGTTTTCTATTTTGATGGTATTCACCGCACCAATTTCTTGTGCTTCTGAATCAATGGCGTCTAAATAGGGAAGTACCACTTGTTTGTAAGGAATCGTAACATTAAGCCCTGAAAGCTGTGTTTCAGTAGTTTTTAAGGATTCAAAATCTTCGATTGCCTCTAAGTCAAAGTTGTTATAAGTGCAGTCTAATTTGTTGGTTTCAAATTTATCTTTAAAATATCCTCTTGAAAAAGAGTAGTCAATATTTTTACCAAGCAATCCAAAATTTTTCATGTGTTTATATTTATTGTTTTTTTAAGGACATCCCGATAACTATCGGGACTGTTCGCTATTAATCATTCCCTTGGGTGATAATATTTTTAGCATGCTCGTTTCATATATGCTGTTTGCGTTTGTTTCCATACCATTCCAATCCCAGAACAATGGCTGCTCCAAAAATTATAAATAAGAGGGCATAAATGGTTTGTGTGTTCATTTCAGGCAAATACCGTTGATAATTTTCAATGATTTGTTCGCCATTTGTATCTGTTGTGAAATTCCCTAAGGCATCTTGTTTATAGAGTGCTTCTTTCCAGGGCCACACAACGCCAAGCGATCCCGTGATAAATCCCATAATAAGGGCTAATGTTTTAAATTTATAATGTTTCAAAATGTAGCTCAATAGATGCGAAAGACTGACCAAACCTACTACCGAACCAAGCGTAAAAACCAATAGAACCTTCAAGAGTCTCAGGTGTTGAGGGTCTGACATAAAGCTAAAATCTCCAGAAACTATAAACACAAACGTATCAAAAAGAACGTTAACAGAGTCCACTAATAACAAGACGTAATTCCCTAATAAAATCAAGATAAAGGACCCTGAAAACCCTGGTAATGCCATACCTGTCACGCTAATCATTCCACATAAAAACACAAACCAAAGGTTGTCATTTTGCGTTGCAGGATTTAAAAAACTAATGCTTAATCCTGCAATGATTCCCAGGAAAGCCATCACAATTGTTTTGGTATTCCAAGATTTAAAATCTTTATAAATATAATAAATCGACCCGACGATCATTCCAAAAAACACACTCCACACATAGAGTTCGTGGCGTTCAATGAAGTAGTCCAACAGTTTAGAAACACTAAAATAACTAATGATCATCCCTGAAAATAGTAAGGCTAAAAATCGCCCGTTTACATAATTGTAAAAACTTTTAAACCGACCACTAAAAAGTAATTTCCCTGCTTTGATATTGAATTTCTGCAAGGAATAAATAAACTCTTCATAGAAGCCCATTACAAATGCTACAATCCCACCAGATACACCGGGCACTTTGTTGGCAGCTCCCATAATGACCCCTTTCAGGGTCAGTAAAAACGGATTTGTATGATCGTTAGGTTGTCTCAAGCGTGTTTTTTTTGGTACTTATTTTTTCTAAAATGAGAATGATTAAAATTCCAAAAACCATCAGTCCGATAGCTTGTAACAGTTGTGGTTCTCCATTAAAATTAAAAGGGGAAATGCTTTCTTCGTTCAAGGGAACTTTCACCCCTTTAGAATTGGTTCTGAATGTCAATGCCACTTTCCAAGGCCATATTTTGTTTAAAGATCCAATCATAAATCCAGTGATGACGGCCAATGTCAAGCGGTGGTATTTTTCAAACAACCATTTTAGAAGTTTTGAAAATGACAACAATCCAACCACAGCACCAGCGCCAAAGAGAACAATTTTTTTGATATTAAGTGTATTGAGCGCTTCCAGAACGGGACTGTAAGCACCAATGATTACCAGAATAAATGACCCTGAAATCCCGGGCAATATCATCGCGCAAATGGCTAAAGCTCCAGCAAAAAACAAAAACAGATTTGTATCCGAAGTTTCAGAGGGGTTGATGGTGGTAATCAGGTAAGCAACCACGGCTCCAATGGCCATCGCTAAAAATAATTTAAAGTCCTTGGCAGTAGTTTTAATCTGTTTTCCGACATAGACAATACTCGCAAGTACCAATCCAAAAAAGAACGACCAAAGTAAAATAGGGTGGTGTTCCAAAAACCATTCAACGCCTTTGGCTAGTGAAACAATACTCACAAACACGCCTGAAAGAAGTGCTAATAAAAAAGGGCCGTTTGCTTTTTTCCAAGTGCTTTTTAGGCCTTCTGTTTTTAAATGTTTTAAAAGAGAAAAATTGATATTATTTAAAGTGCCAATCAGTTCTTCGTAAATCCCTGAGATGAAAGCGATGGTACCTCCAGAAACGCCAGGAACTACATCTGCAGCACCCATTGCCATTCCTTTGAGTGAAATTATTAAGTAATCTAGTGGGGATCGTTTCATTTGGTTTTTAAAATAATTGAATTAAAGAATCAGGTTTTAGATTGATGAATATCCTATATATCCCCTAAAAATACAAATTTTACTGATGCGTATTTTTAAAATTCTCAATTAATTGAAGGACGGCTTTGCGCTGATAGACTTCTGGAAATAATTCTTCCAAAATAAACACGTGTTCTAAGTTTATATGCAGTCCTGTGAGAAGGTGTGCATAGCCAGCATCCATATTGTTGAGTTTCAAACACACGCCTGAAAGTCGAAATTCTAATTCTTCACTTTTGGGATGGTATTCTAAAGCTTGTACAAAATTGAATTTTGCAGCTTCATATTCGCCAAGTTTGATTAAAATGTCTCCGCGAGAGAGCCAAGTGCTTAGTTCACAGTCGCCCAATTCGAGCGTCCTTTTATACCCACGTTCGGCTTCCTCCAAAAGAGAGAGGCGTTCATTAATGGTAGAGTACAACAACCAATAGGCGGCATTGTCTCCATCAATATCAATGGCCTTATTGATGTGAAACAAGGCTTTTTGATAGTCTTTTTTAGCCATGAAAAACTTTGTGATCCGCATCCAACCTTTATCCAAGGCAGGGTCTTCTTCCACCGCTTGATAGTAATGCTGAAGGGCTAAATCGCCGTGATTCAAACGCTCATAGCAATACCCAATTTTGATGAGAGCATAGGCGGTAGAATCTTCTATAGCGATGGTGATTTTATAATTCTCAATCGCTTCCTCAAAACGGTTTAATTTCTCTAATACTTTCGCTTTTTCAAGATACGCACCAATAAAGGTGTCATCTGAAATAATCGCAAAATCAAAGGCGGTGACGGCCTTTACCAATTGTTTGGTTTCTACGTATTGTTTGCCAAGTTGGTGCCATGCCACTTCGCTGTATGGGTTTTTATCGAGGTAGCTATTTAAGTATTCAATCGCTTCCGTGGTTTCATCTAAAAAGTCAAAACAATAGATGATATTATAAAGCGCCGAATAATCTTCTAAATCCAGTTCAATACATTTCTTGAAATTTTGTTTTGCTTCTTGATATTGATCTAAAAACAAATATTCCATTCCAATTAAAGAATAGAGATCGGCACTGTCCTCTGCGATTTCAATGGCTTCTTTAAAGACTTGTATCGCTTTTTCGTGCTGATCTTTTTTAGAAAATATATTCGCTTTTTGAATGTAGAGTTCTTCGTTATTAGGCTCTATTTCAAACAGGGGGGAGAGCAGTCGGTCCGCTTCATTTAATTTATTTTCAAAAATTAAAATTTCAACTTGAAATAATTTTAAGTTTAGAGACGCAGGGTGCTGACTTAACCCGAGTTTGATTGCCTTCTTTGCAAGTGCAATTTTACCACTTTCTAAATAGTGGTGTATGATGTTTTCAAATTCATTAGAATCAAAGAAAAAAACGCTATTGGTTTTTAACATCGACTCAAATTTTGAGAGGGTTACTTCTTCATTTTCTTCAGATTGACTGAACTCCATAAAATGGTTTTTTTACACTAATAAATTTAAGGTTATATCTGCTTGAAACACCCAAAAACCTCGAATGTTTTCAACAAAATAATTAACAGTGTTGTTTAAATGGAATTTATAATGTTCAGAATGATGTGACAACCCTTTACAATTTCTTCTTTGGAAATGGTAAGTGGGGGTGAAATTCGAACTGCTTTTGGTTCATAGAGCAACCAAAATAAAATCAAACCATCCTCTTTTGCTTGTAAGACTATTTTATTTGCAATTTCTGATGAATCTAACATCAAAGCCAACATTAATCCTTTTCCTCTGATCTCTTTTATCAATGGATGTTGGAGGTGTTTACGGATCAAGGCTTCTTTTTCTAGGGTTTCTGGAATTAAGCTGCTGGTTGTAATTTCTTCCAGAGTTGCTAAGGCTGCTGCTGCAATAACAGGATGGCCACCAAAGGTGGTGATGTGTCCTAACTTTGGATGGTCAGATAAGCTGTTCATCATTTCTTCCGAAGCTGTGAAAGCACCGATCGGCATGCCGCCACCAAGTCCTTTTCCGGTCACAACAACATCGGGAACGCAGTTGTAGTTTTCAAAACCAAAGAGTTTTCCTGTGCGTCCTATACCCGGTTGAATTTCATCTAAAATTAACAACGCACCCACGGCATTGCATTTTTCTTGAACCTTGGTTAAATAGCTGTTTTTAGGCTCAATAAATCCAGCACCTCCTTGGATTGTTTCCAAGATGACTGCCGCAGTTTTTGTGGTGATTTTAGAAAGGTCTGTAAGGCTGTTAAATTCTATAAATCGGATGTCTGGAATTAGCGGTCGGAACGGTTGTTTTCGTTCTTCATAGCCCATGACACTCAAAGCACCCATGGTATTTCCGTGATAGGCGTTTTTAGCAGAAATGATTTCAGACCGTCCCGTATAGCGTCGTGCGAGTTTCATGGCACCGTCAATTGCTTCCGTACCTGAGTTGGTCAAATATGTTTTTTCTAGTTTTGGTGGTAAATGCGAAGCGAGTAATTTGGTCAGTTTTACAGCAGGGGATTGGATGTATTCTCCATACACCATTACATGCATATAAGTGTCCAGTTGTTTTTTAATCGCCGCTACAACCTTCGGGTGTCGATGGCCCAAACTACAAGCAGAAACGCCTGCTACAAAATCTAAATACGGTGTTTTATTTTGGTCATAAATATATGACCCCTCCGCATAAGAAATTTCCATCGCTAAAGGATGTGGCGTTGTCTGTGCTTGGTGTTTAAAAAAATCGTTTGTAATCAATTTTTCTTGATTGGTTTTTTTAATTTCTTTGGCTTGTTTAGAAATTTTTTAGGTAATTTTCTGGCCGCTTTATTTTTTGGTTTTACGGTAGTATCTAAACTTTTTGTCGGGTTTGGACGTGCTTTTTTTACACGTTCTAACAACTTTGGATCAAAAAACTCCTTTTGAGGAACATAGGCATCCAACCCTTTTATTGTGGGAAGTACGAGCGGTGGATCGTCTTTAAACAAATCCTCTACACTAGTGGGACGCTCCGAATCACGCCAATGAAATCCTTTAAGAATTTTTTCATTTTCTGGAAATTCAATTTCAGGATGCGTTTTTCCTCCAATTTGATTGTATTTACGCATCTCGTCAATCGTATTTTCAGTGATCCATACTTTAATAGAACCTGATTTTGATTTATCAATTCCAACCAATTCATTGTCTTCATTTCTGAGGTAGTAAATGCTTTCAGCATTTTTAATAATATCAATCGTTGATAAACTGTTATTTTCAAATAAGCCAAATAACTTTTGCCCTGAAATTTGATTATATCCATCTCCCAGACTGTCCTTACTGATTATAAATGCATTATTAAAGACTTTTAATGAGTCTATGGATTCGGTTTTAGAATTCGAAATTAAGTGAATGGAATCGCCTGTGATCTGGTTTTTCAAATTCCATAAAATCGGATGCTGCACTTTGTAAAACGGATCATTTGCTGTGTTTTTATCCAAATTAATTAACTGTGTCAATCCAGTTTCTTGATTCATGTGAATTGAATCGGCTTTGCCGCTTAAATCGGATTTATAAATTTTAGCATTATAATAGCCTCGTGTAATTCTTTTTTCAGGTTTTCCCGTGACCATCAAAGTATCACTATGTACAAAAATGGAATCGTTTTCTTGAAGGGTAATCGCCAATGCACGTTTGGTTACAAATACAGAATCTTTTTCTCTAAAGACCTCTGCATAATGACTTTTAACGATGGTGTTATTCAGCGTATCTGTGATGGTAATATTATTGGTTGCTGACGCGAATTTTTTATTGCGATCAAAATAGATACTATCGCCTTCAACAATGCGCTCGTCATAATTTATTTTAGAGTTCTTCACAAAATAACCGGTGTCTTTTTGAGTGTCATAAAATCCGCGTTCGCAATAAATAACACTGGTTTCACTGGTAATCGTCGTGGGACCAAATAAAAACGCAAAACCCGATAGTGTATAAAAATCAAGTTGTTTGGATTCAATGACGTATTCTGGATTTACAAGTTTGACATTATTTACAAACTGGTATTTTTTGGACTTCATGTAATAACGTCCAATCGTACTCGTAATCGTTCCTGTGGTATCTCGGACGACCTTCCCTGAACTTCTGTAAAATGCTTGTTGTTTGACTCTGTCAAAGTATAAAGTATCGGTAGTGATCTCGGAATTCGGATCTGTTAAAACAACGGTGCCACTCGCAAATGCCAGTTGTGTATTCCCGCTGTATTCAACATATTTTGAAGTCATGTTAATCGTATCGCCTTGCTTGACATGAACTTTTCCGTAGGCTTCTATAAAATCTTGCTTCCCATAATAGATGGCCTCATCGCACCACAATTCAATACCTTCATGTTTGATGTGTACTTGTTTTGAATTGTTTCTAGTAAGAATGGTCGCATCTGGATTCGATTCGTCAAATGTCATAAATGGCGCATATTCAATTTCGATTCTGCGTCGCTCTTGTGCATGCAATATGGATCCTAAAAATAATAGAATGCATACTAAGTAATAAATGCTTTTATGTTTCAACGTGGAATAGTTTATGACAAAAATAGGTAATATTGAGTTCTTTAAATAAAACTTAAGATTATTTTAAGTCCTAAAAAAAATCTATCCATAGGATAGATTTTAATGTTTATCTAAAAATTGTTTGTTTTCGATCGGGTCCTACAGAAACAACTTTGATTGGAATTTCTAATTCTTTCTCCAAGAAATCAATGTAAGCATTTAATGATTTTGGGAGAGTTGATTCATTATCCATCTCGGTTAAATCTTCTGCCCAGCCCTCAAAATCCGTGTAAATTGGTGTGATGTTTTCCACTTCCACATTATATGGGAAATGCTGAATGATCTCCCCCTTATATTTGTAGGCAGTACAGACTTTCAAAGATTTAAATCCAGAGAGTACATCGGCTTTCATCATCATAAGTTGTGTCACACCATTCACTTGGCATGCATAACGTAGTGCTACAAGATCTAACCATCCACAACGACGTGAGCGTCCTGTAGTGGCACCAAATTCTTGTCCTACACGTCCCATTGTTTCACCATCTTCATCAAACAGTTCAGTAGGGAAGGGACCAGAACCCACTCGAGTGGTGTAGGCTTTGAAAATTCCAAAAACTTCACCGATGGAAGTCGGTGCAATTCCCAGTCCTGTACATGCACCCGCAGCAGTTGTATTGGAAGAGGTTACAAACGGATAGGTTCCAAAATCAATGTCTAATAAAGACCCTTGTGCGCCTTCTGCTAAAATTGATTTTTGATCTCGCAATGCTTGGTGTAAATATTCTTCAGAATCTATAAATTTTAAAGATTTTAAGACGTCAACGGCTTCAAAGAATTCAGTTTCTAATTCCTCTAGATTATACTCTAAATCCACGTTATAAAAATTAACCATGGACTCGTGTTTATTTGCTAGAGCACGGTATTTGTCTTTCCAGTTGTCTAATTCTAAATCGCCAACACGGATGCCATTCCGACCCGTTTTGTCCATGTACGTTGGGCCAATCCCTTTAAGAGTCGATCCAATTTTGGCTTTTCCTTTGGATGCTTCTGAAGCGGCATCTAACAAGCGGTGCGTGGGGAGTATTAAATGCGCTTTACGAGAAATCACTAACGATTTTCTGTAATCTACATTTTGGGTCGCTAATTTGTCCAATTCATTTTTAAATATTACAGGATCGATCACGACTCCATTTCCAACTAAATTTACGGCGTCCTCATGAAAAATCCCTGAAGGAATCGTATGAAGCACATGCTTCATGCCGTTAAAAACTAGGGTATGACCTGCATTTGGTCCCCCTTGAAATCGTGCTATAATGTTGTAATTGGAGGTTAGTACGTCTACAATTTTTCCTTTGCCTTCGTCACCCCATTGTAATCCAAGTAGTAAATCTACTGCCATGCTATTTAATCGTTAATTTTAGTATTTTTTTTTGTGCCGTAGAAGTACAGCGAATGTTTTTGAATATCGATATCAAAGACTTCTTCTATTGTTTTTTGAATGGATTGAATCCTTGGGTCGCAAAACTCAAAGACTTCCCCTGTATCTGTGAGGATGACATGGTCGTGTTGTTTGTCGAAGTACGATTTTTCATATTGCGCTTGATTCTGCCCAAATTGATGTTTTCGTACCAAAGCGCAGTCCAATAATAATTCAATTGTATTGTAGAGAGTTGCTCTGGAGACACGGTAATTTTTATTTTTCATTTTGATATAGAGTGATTCTATGTCAAAGTGATTCTCGTTGTCATAAATTTCTTGAAGTATTGCAAAGCGTTCAGGAGTCTTTCGATGGCCATTCTCTTCGAGAAATTTCGTAAAAACATTTTTTACGATATCTTGATTTTTATTTTTGGTTTTTACACTCATACAAGGGTCAAATTTAAACTAATTTTTAGACTCTAAAGACTTTTTCGATACCATTTATTTTTTGCAGCCGCTCCATCAATTTTTCAACAAAATTATTATTATTGACTTCCAAGGCAATTTGTCCTTTAAATGTGCCACTGTCCGCATCAAAATTTATATTTTTAATGTTGACATTCATACTTTCAGAAACCACTTTTGTAATCGAATTGACCAATCCGAGTTTGTCTATTCCCGTCAGTTTGATAACTGCTCTGAATACCTGTTGAGAGGAGTCAATCCACTTAGCTGACATAATTCTGTACGCATAATTAGATTGAAGACTTACCGCATTTGGGCAGGCTTTTTTATGAATTTTAATTCCCTCTTTGATACTTAGAAACCCAAAAACAATATCGCCCGGAATGGGATTGCAACAAGATGAAAGTTTATAGTTCAATTTCTCTTCTTCCTTGCCAAACACCAACATATCGTATTTGGAAGTGATTTCATCTTTTTCAACGGTTTCTTTTGTAGGTCCCTTGGTACGCGTAATTTTATTTTTTATATAGCTAACAAGGACATTACTTCTTGAAGTCGCAAAGCTTTTTAACATCGTGTTATCAATACTACTGATGCCAACACGGTAAAATAAATCTAAACTGGTATTGAGTTTAAAATAATTCACCAATTCATTAATAGAGCGTTCGTTTAAAGTAATTTTGAGTTGTTTGAGTTTTCGTCTTAAGATCTCTTTTCCTTCGATCGCAACGGCTTTTTTATCTTCTTTTAAAGAAGATTTTATTTTACTTTTTGCGCGCGTTGTCGTGACATAATCCAACCAGTTTACCGTTGGTTTGGCACTTTCAGAAGTAATAATATCAACTTGATCGCCACTCTGTAACACATGGTTCAAGGGGACTAATTTGCCATTGACTTTAGCACCTCTCGTTTTCATGCCAATTTCGGTATGGATGCTAAATGAAAAATCCAATGGTGTTGCATCTTTCGGCAGGGATTTTAATTCTCCATTAGGAGTGAACACAAATATTTCTTTCGCATAGAGGTTCAACTTAAATTGCTCTACAAACTCTACAGCATTGGATTCTGGATTTTCAATTACTTCTTGGAGTTTTCCAATCCAGCTTTCTAAATTCTCATCATGCTCTTTTTCGCCTTCCTTATATTTATAGTGAGCGGCATAGCCTTTTTCTGCAATTTCATTCATGCGTTCACTTCTGATCTGAACTTCGACCCAACGTCCTTTTGGTCCCATAACCGTAATGTGTAAGGCCTCATAACCTGTTGATTTTGGAGCAGAAATCCAATCTCTTAAACGTGTTGGGTTCGGTCTAAAATGATCTGTGACAATCGAATACACTTTCCAAGCGATAAACTTCTCGTCTTTTTCTTCTGATTCATAGATGATTCGTACCGCAAATTTATCATAGACTTCCTCAAAGGATACGCCCTGATTTTGCATTTTTCTTCGAATCGAAAAAATAGATTTTGGACGTCCTTTTATGACATACTTTATTTTTTCTTTATTCAAGGCCTTTGTTAAAACCTTGCTAATATCTTTAATGTATAGGTCTTGCTCTTCTTTGCTTTCTTCTAACTTCAGTAAAATACCACTGTAAACTTCCGGTTCCGTATATTTTAAAGCCAAGTCTTCTAACTTCGATTTAATATTGTATAACCCAATTTTGTGCGCAAGTGGTGCATAGATATACAGTGTTTCAGAAGCAATTTTTAATTGTTTGTCTTCCGGCATCGAATGAATCGTCTGCATATTATGAAGGCGGTCGGCAATTTTGATGATAATTACCCTAATGTCATCGTGAAGGGTGAGGAGCATTTTCCTGAAATTCTCCGCTTGCATTGACACGTTCATGTCTTTATTTAAGGACGATATCTTTGTCAATCCATCTACAATTCGGGCTACAGTTTCCCCAAATAATTGTTGAATATCGTCAATTGTATAACGCGGGCAATCTTCGACAACATCGTGCAAAAGTGCGGCCGCAATAGAAGTTGCATCCAGTCCAATTTTGGAAGCAACGATTTTTGCCACGGCAATGGGATGAAAAATATAGGCTTCGCCTGACTTTCTTCTTTGATCGGAATGGGCATCAACCGCAACGTCAAATGCTTTTCTAATTAACTTTTTGTCTGCTGTTGACAGGGTTCTATAGCTAATCTTAAGGAGTTCTTTATACTCCTTAGCGATGGCTGCGTTTTCTTGTGCTATATCGGCTGCTGTCATGATTTAAAATTACTACAATCAAACGGAACACGCAATAACTAAAGTTAGTTTTTACAAAAATTGTTTTAACAAATGATTAAAAAGTAATTTTTAGCTAAATTTCCGCTGTCTTTTGGCTTCAAAAATTAAAATACCTGCAGCAACCGAGACATTCATAGAATCAATTTTTCCTTGCATCGGGATGCGAATTTTCACGGTAGCAGCTTCGCGCCAGAGTTCACTTAAACCTGTTGATTCAGTACCAACAACGAGAGCGGTTGCTTTCTTAAAATCAATGGAATCATAGACCACTGAATCCTGAAGTGTTGCCGCATAGATTGAGATGTTTTGTATTTTTAAATACTCAATCACTTCCTCTGAAGTTCCCATTGCGATTGGGACGGTAAAGACTCCGCCAACACTTGATCGAATGATGTTTGGATTATATACATCTGTCAGTGGATTTGAAATGATAATGGCATCTACATTTGCAGCATCTGCCGTTCGAAGTAAGGCACCGATATTCCCCGGTTTTTCTGGCGCTTCCGCCACTAATATTAAGGGGGTTTTACTTTTGAATTTTAAGTTTTTTAAATCAAAATCTTTGGCTTTCGCCACAGCAATGATGCCTTCAGTGGTTTCACGGTGGGCTACTTTTCCATAGACTGCTTTGGTGATTTCTATCACATCTATTCCATAGGTCTCTAAAGAAGCAGCTTCGGATGCTGAAAATAAATCGGCATAATAATAAAGGGTTTCAATGCTGTAGTTGCTTTTAATAGCTAAAGACAATTCGCGTTTCCCTTCAATGACAAACAACCCCGTTTGCTTTCTTAGTTTCGACTTTTCTTTGAGTTGAACCAGTTGTTTTATAAAAGGGTTTTGAAGACTGCTTATTGTTTTAACCATAGCACAAAAATAGTGTTTAATTTTTAAGCCCAAACAAAAAAAGTCCAAGCCGAAACTCGAACTTTTGAATTATAACAGAGAAGAATTTTTAGTTGTTTTCGTATTTTTTGGAATAGCGTTTCCACAGTTCTGTTTGATGGCTTTCTAAACTAATCTTACGTCCATCTATAAACGCATTCGTCAGATTGTTGGTTCGCATGTCCAAAGCATCTCCGCTGCTTATAAATAAGGTGGCACTTTTGCCGACTTCTAAAGAACCATAACTAGAATCGATGCCTAGAATTTTAGCAGTGTTAAGGGTGATTAATTGCAACGCTTGTTCTTTGGTCAATCCGTAAGCGACCGTTGTTCCTGCATAAAATGGTAGGTTCCGAGAATTCATGCGTTCCATGTCGCCACTCGTTTCTAAGCCTACAGTGACTCCTGCTTCGACTAAAAGACGTGCCATTTTAAATGGTAAATCATAATCGTGATCATCACTGTTGGGGCGAGAGTGTACGCGTTGAAGTAAGACGGAAACTCCATTTTCTTTTAAATAGGTTGCGAGCTTATAGGCTTCGTAACCACCAACAATAACCGTATTTGAAAGTCCTTGTGATTTTGAAAATTCAATAGCATCTACAATTCCTTTTTCATCATTGACATGAATGTAAAGTGTTTTTGATTCATCAAAAAGTCCACCCATGGCATCTAAAGGTAAATTTAATTTGGCTTTTGCACTATTTCTATTTGCTTTGGCGTTGTTAAAATAGACCTCAATTTCAGAAGTTTGACTGCTGTATTTCGGATTACTTTTTAAACCCGGATCTTCACCCAACCACCAACGTCCACGCGTGAACGTGTTTGGCCAATTCAAATGAATCCCATCATCGGTTTTAATCGCGGCATCTTCCCAATTCCAAGCATCCAGATGGACGATGGATGAGGTCCCTGATATACGACCACCTCTCGGTGTGATTTGTGCAAGAAGCACTCCGTTTGGACGCATACTTTCCACGACTTTAGACTCGGCATTGTAGGCAATTAAACTTCGGATGTGAGGGTTCCAAGTGCCCAGTTCTGAATCGTCATCAGTAGCTCTAACGGCATCAATTTCAATCAGTCCTAAGGTTGAGTTTGGCACGATAAACCCTGGATATATATGTTGACCTTTCACATCGATGACTTCCATTTCAGAAATAGCCTCAGTTTTTTTGTATTCAGCGACCGTTTGTAAGATGCCATTTTTGAAAGTGATCAGGCTGTTTTGAATGACAGTCCCATTTCCTAGGTGTGCAATACCGCCCACTATTGCGATTGACTTTGACTGTGTATCTGCGGGTGTTTGTTGTGCGTTTCCTATAGATACACAAACAATGGATAGTAGAATTAATTTTATAATGTTCATCTGTTATATATTTATAGTTGATTATTATCTATGGAGTCACAGTGTAAAAGCTGTTTATCCTTTTTCTTTATCGGCTGTGTTTTCATGCCTTTATTTTTCTCTTTTAACATCATAAGAATCAGTTCATTTCTTTCTTCTTGAATTGTTTCTCTTAGTTTAGAATCACGTTCGATGTCAAAATAAGTAACGCCTTCAATTAATGTTTTTTCAGCTTTGGAGTAAATCGATAAAGGATGGTCGCTCCAAAGTACTAAATCGGCATCTTTTCCGACTTTGATACTTCCAACTCTATCGTCGATATGAAGTAATTTGGCAGGGTTGAGTGTGACCATTTTCCAAGCATCTTCTTCAGATGTGCCTCCGTATTTCACTGCTTTGGCAGCTTCTTGGTTGAGGCGTCTGGACATTTCGGCATCGTCACTGTTAATAGCAGTCACAACTCCCATTGCGTTCAGAATAGAGGCATTGTAAGGAATGGCGTCATTGACTTCATATTTATACGCCCACCAATCACTAAAGGTCGAAGCACCAGCGCCATGTGCTTTCATTTTATCAGCTACTTTATAACCTTCTAAGATGTGGGTAAAGGTGTTGATGTTGAAATCAAATTGCTCTGCGACTTTCATTAGCATATTGATTTCACTTTGAATGTAGGAGTGACAGCTTATAAAACGTTCTTTGTTTAAAATTTCAGAAAGCACTTCCATTTCTGTATCTTTTCTATAGGGTTTTCCGCTTTTCTTTAGAGCATCGTACGTTTTTGCTCTGGTGAAATAATCAATGTAAAGCTGTTCTACACCCATACGTGTTTGTGGAAAACGATTATAGCTCTCCCAATTTGAATGTTTGACATTTTCGCCGAGTGCGAATTTTATAAACTTAGGCGTATTTTTATAGATTAAATTTTCTGCAGATTCGCCCCATTTCAATTTGATAAGCGCTGAACGTCCTCCAATCGGATTGGCAGAGCCATGTAAAATCTGAATTGAAGTGACACCCCCAGCAAGGTTTCGATAAATATCTACATCATCGGCATCAATGACATCTTCGATACTCACTTCCGCAGAGGAGTTTTGCCCGCCTTCATTGATACTTGCTGCAGCAATATGTGAATGTTCATCCACGATTCCAGCAGTTAAATGCTTTCCGGTAGCATCTACAATGGTTGCTTTTGAGTTTTTAAGATTAGTTCCGATTTTTGAAATACGACCCTCTTTTATGAGAACATCTGTGTTTTCGAGAATTCCATCGGATTCATTGGTCCATACGGTGGCGTTTTTAAATAATAGCGTTTCGGCTTGAGGGAGTTCTGTAAATCCATAGGCTCCGTTAGGATAACTTACGGGCAGTAGTTTCGGCGCTGTTGAGACCTTTTCTTTTTTAGATTTTTCGTCTTTTTCAGTAGCTGTCTCGGTCTGTTTGATTTCTACGGGAGGGGATGAGCCATCAAGTAAAGTAGCAGTTCCTGTGATGTTTTCCATACCCAAATGAATTTTTGCATTCACCCGAATAAAGTCTTGTTGTGTGGTGTCTTTGGTCGAAAACATTAAGTGCATCCAATCATTCTCATACTTTAAACTGCTGCTTAACTTCAAAGAATCCGATGTGATCTCCGTTTTAAGTTTACTCAGCGTCCCTGATATTTTGAGGGCATAGTTATCTTTATGAATCATAAAACTGTAGCTACCTCTAATATCTTTCTTCGATAAATCTTCAAATACGGTTCTTGAACCATTCACCCAATTTTCATAAAGTGTGGTTTTATCCTCAAAAACATCCCCAGAAGTAATTAAGAAATTTGCATAGCTCCCCACATTCAAATTACCAAGTTTTGAGTTTCCTAAAATTTGAGCGGGTTGTGTGGTCAAAGCTTCTAAGGCAGTGACTTTGTCTAAGCCATAATCAATTGCTTTTTTAAGATTCGCTTTAAAGTCTTTCATGGACTTAAGACCTTTTGTTGTAAACGCAAAAGACACGCCATTGACATCTAAAGCCATTGGGTTTCCAGGGCGTTGGTTCCATTCTTTCATCGCTTCTAATTCCAGTGAATTGGTTAAAAATGTGTTTTCAACATCATAGGCTTTCGGAAAGTTCAAAGGAAGAATAAAAGTTGCTTCTGTGTTTTTGATATCATTGATACGTTCGTATTCATCGCCACCACCTAGAATGACATATTGTACGCCAAATTGATCGCCAACAGTATCGGCACGTAAGGCATTGGCTCTGCTGCCAGCCTGTATAATTTGAATTTGATTTTTGTTCTGGTTAAATGCTTCAATTGACCGGTCTTTTGTGGGAACGTTTCCTTTTGCATACCAATCGGCATCGTAATACAATTGTCTCAGCAACGCCATAGAGCCCATAATAGAGGAGGGGTAGGATTGTCGTGAGCGCACACTTTTTGTAAAGGAGAGGTACTGTGCCGATTGATCTGATAAGATGCGGTGGGAGTCACTGCCTTTGGAATCTAAAGCGACTAAGGCTCCAGTTCCGCGGACGACCCCGTCTTGTAAGTGGGTGTTGACAACTCCAAAACCGGCTTCCAATAATGTCTTCGCCGCTTTTTCGTCGTATTTAAAATGATCGATGGCGTTTTGCTCTGATCGTATGTGGTCGTTCCAATAAAAGCCTTCACGGCTGGCACTGTATTGTGGTGATCGGCCTCCGCCACTTTCTCGTTTTGGTTTTGTAACCCCAAAACCAGAATAAAGATCAATAAATGAGGGGTATATTGATTTTCCCTTTACATCGATCACAACCGTGTTTTTAGGAAGTTCAACATTGATCCCTACGTTTACCACCTTTCCTTCTTGAATTAACAAGGTGCCGTTTTCGATACTTTCGGAAGGAGTTATGTGAATTTTCGCATTGGTAATGGCTGTGAAATTGGTATTTTTAGATTTCACTCCGTCGTTCTTTGGAAAATAATCTTGAGCAGACAAAGCGAACGCTCCGAAGAAACTCCAAAGGAAGATTAATTTTTTCATTAAAATAGAATTTAGTTTGAGGTTAAATGTATTTAAAATTTTTCAATAGCATACGCATTTGGTAAACTTTTAAATTGTTCGAGATTGTATTAGGGAGTTAAATTTTTGATGCACTTTTCTCTGATGAACCAAATTTGCTCAAAATTAAATTTTGAGTTGGTGGTTTTTAACCAGTTTTTTATAAATGCTTTGTGATATGCCACTTTAAAATCGACGACTTGCTCGGGTTGAATATCTATTTCTTGAATGAGGTCTTTTTCGATGTTTTTAAATTCAGATTCCTTTGTCGTTAGATCATTCCGGATATCATTGATTTTTAGATAACAATGCGCTTCAGGAATGTAGTCAATCCCGTTTTTAGTCAATTCAGTACCAATTTTCGGAGTGTTCGAAACGTTCATTCTGTACATTCCTAGTACCAAGCTAATATTTGGAATCTTATTTAAATCTGCCATGCTTTTTAAAAAGGCATGTTTTGAACTACAACCTCCTCTTTTTTCAGATAAGACCAATCCAAAATCCGTTCGATTTTTATTTCGTCCATAAGGTAAGTTTCTAACGAATTTGGTTAATTCATTCCATGAAGTGATGCCATAACTTTTGGCCAGTGTTGTGAGTGCGTCTTTTGATGATAGAGGGAGGTTTGAGGGCATTTATAAAGCTATATGACATCTTTTTTTAGGTTCTTATATTGATGGCCATAAGGGTGGACGCTCTCAATAGCTTGGGGATCCAACATACAAATGCTTACTCTACTAATCAATAGTTGTTATTCACATTCACTATTATAAAATTCAATAATTTCTGTTATATCAGATTTTTTGAACTCTTTAGACTTTATTTTTTTCACTAGTTTACTACAATTGTTGAAAAATTTCGTAGCATTTTTCCTAAAAACCTTTTCGCCAAAAATCGAAAAATAGACATCAGACATGAAAACTGCCTGCTTATCATTTTCTTTTTTTAAATAAAAGAAATTTATATTGCGTCCAACACTATGTTGATTAGCTTGATTAATAACAGTCCCGTTACCAATATTTATTTTATTGTATGTGGTATAGTTAAAACTATTATTTCTCGAATAGATATAGTGATTAATAACGCCTTTGTAAATTAATCTTGCGAAAAATTCTTTTTGCTTTTTCTTCTTTTTAACATATATATGATGATATTCTTCTTTTCCTTCTTTATGGTATAGAATTACTTTATCAATATTAGTGATGCCGATTTTTTTGTATTTCCCTTTTTTTTCTTTACAAAAACTGATGTCGTCGTATTTAACGCCCCTTGAAAATCCTTCAATAGAATCTCCACTTTTATAAAATAAAATTGTTTTAATTTTTTGTGCATTACTAATTGGACTTATTAAAAATACAATTATTAATAGTACTCTTTTCATATAGAATAATTTATCACAAATGCACACTAAATGCAATGACGTTTTGGGTTTAAATTCACCTTAAAAATTATACCCCAACGACAATCCCAAATGTGGTAGAAATCCAAAAATTTCTAAAAATTCAATTTCGGGTATATCACTATCAATATTTAAACTTCCTCCACCGAATACAATTCCCAGAGTAACTTTAGAATCAAAAACCCATTGATACCCTGTACCCAATCCAAAAGAGGATATGTTAGTTTTTAAATCCTTATCATCTTTTGTCATGAAGCTATTGTAATACGGTCCTATATGCCATCCTTCCATTAAATCTTTATTAGAAGAAAAGTAATACCTGCCTTCAACATAAAATCCAAATCCATTAGATTTTGAGTTGTTAGAATTTACTGTTGTTGTAATTGATGAAATCCCCACTTGTCCAATTATTGAAAAATGGTTAGAAAGGGAGCGTTCAAATTGAACACCAGCATTTCCAACAATTCCTGAGGCTTTTACAATATTTTCTTGAGCTGAGAGCCCGTTAAACGTTAATGTGATTACACATACTAAAATCATTTTTTTAATCATTGTTCTTGTTTTAAATTATTTATAACTACACATTGACACCCAACTCTGATAGTCTCCAATAATGGACGCGCACAGGGATGCATTCAATGTTACTAATAGTAAAAATAATATCTTACGACTGGTTAGATCGCTTCTGAAGATTTAGACTTGGGTCTGAATCAGTGATAAAATTATAAAAAAAAATAGGGATAGCCAAATAAATGAGTGTTTTTAACAACATCAAGCTGCAAGGGGTGTCTTAAAATTTTAGCTGAAAACTCATGTTTAGAGTTCTTGCGATTGAAAATTTATTAAGTTCTCTTAATTTAAAAGAAGCACTGTCTATATCCAGTATAATTCTGTGATACCTAGAAATATTATTGCTTTTATTAAACACATTTAGCAAAGAAACTCCGATAGTACTCTCGAGTGTTTTAGAAATTTTAAACTTATAGGATGAGGATACATCAAATCGGTTGTAGTTGTCCAGTCGCGCACTGTTAATATCGCCATAATTAATCTGAATATTATCAGCATTGTCACCAATCAAGCCCAGTGCGGGCGTATAGGGTCTTGGAGTTTTAAATCGCCAACCAGCTGAAAATTCTAAATCATTTAATTTGAAGGTTTGTACAATTGTTAAATACTGTCTGATGTCAAAATTCCCTTGAAAATCAGCACCGCTATTTAAATCTTTAAATTGAAACGTATTATCTGTGAGTGCGTAGCTTACGAGTGTAGAAAAATTATTCAACTCTTTTTTAACCATTAACTCGAATCCTTTTGTTTCGCTTTTCCCTGTAGAAAAATCAGCAACTTCTCTGTTAAATCCTTTTGTTAAAGAGGTGATTCCGTTACTTTGTTTGATATATGCAGCAACATCTATGTACCAATCATGTTTTTTAAAGATGGCAGAAACCGAGGCTTGTTTGTTTTCTAAAACAGGAATTTCGGAGCTATTGGACAATGCCCAAACTTGATTTTCTAAACCAAAATTTTGTGTTTCAAATTCAACGATCTGACTTACAAATTGATTTGTTTTCTCTAAAGACAACTGTACACTAAGATTGTTATTGATGCTTAGGTTTGCATTTAAATTTGGTTGAAAATAAATGGTTTTCAAAGTGGAGAAATACGTAGTCCGTAACCCTGTATGTATTGAAAATTGCTTGTTTTTAAAACGATATTCATTAAACAAGGAATGTGTGTAGTTTTTGCTATTCAGAGATTCTAAGGTATAATCATCATCAAAAATAACATCTGAGAGACGGCCAATTGTGTAGCTAATATCATTGATGATAAGATCGTAACCGGTCATGATCGAATGGTTCTTATTAAATTTATAATCTACATCTAATGATAGGTTTGTGTCATTTGTTTTATTTTTCTTAACCGTTTCATAACTAAAAAATGCATCCAAGAGTTCTTCGCCACTATAACTAAAATCATAACTTGAAAAACTTGCAGATAGTTTTGATTTGAATTTTTCAGTCCAATTTGTCGTGTAATTTATATTGAGGCCTAAATTTTCAATAGTTAATTGGTCTATGGTAAATTGATTGATTTCTTTAAATTGAGATTTAAAATTCAAATTATTATTGGAGTAGATGGAGCTAAATTTTAGTTCACTTTTTGGAGAAAGTTTAAATAGGCCTGATAAGGTATAATCTTCAAAATAATAGGTGTTGTTTTTTTTAGATTGTTCCGTGTCAAATACTGCATTTTGATCTGTTATTTTTGTATTTTGAAAGACATAATCTGAATAGCTGTCAAAAGTAATAGTTTTTAAAGCATCTGAAAAAGAGCGTCTTGCCGACATTTGAATTCCAAGTTTTTTAGTCACAGGTATTTTTAAAAAAGCATTGGTGTAAATCATATTTATTCCGACACCTCCTTTTATTTTTTTTGGAATCGTGGTGTCTGTTCTTATGTCAATCACACCTGAAAGATGACTTCTATATTTTGAAGGACTTGCGTTTTTAAAGATTACCACATCGTCTATGATGTTGGTGTTAAAAGCTGAAAGCATTCCAAAAAAATGATCGTAATGGTATATTTTAATGCCATCAAAAACAATGAGGTTTTGATCCGGAGTACTACCCCTAATATTCAATCCTGTTGCGGTTTCGTCGGGACTTTGGATCCCGGGAATAAGTTGCGCACTTTGTAAAACATCGGCCTCAATCAACCCTGGTAGAATTTGGGTTTTCCTTGGCTTCACATTTATAGACCCATCCTTGTTTTTTGTAAATCCTGTGGTTAGATAATTTTGAATAGTCACTTCATTCAGTGTGATGGCTTTTTCTGTTAGGAAGATTTCTTTACAGTTCTTTTTAAATTCTGAAACACTTAGGACAAGTGTTTTGTAGCCCAATCGTTGGAATTTAATTCGAGTTGTATTTTTTAAATTAAATAACTCAAAATAGCCATTCGTTTGAGAAGTATAATTTTTAGTTCTTTTGAGGGGAGCTATTGTAACATCTGTTATTGGCAATCTGTTTTTAGCATCAAAAATATATCCGCAAATACTGAATTGTTGTTGGGTTTGTGTTGTTTTTAAGATAAAATTATTAACACCAATCTCCTGAAATATAAGAGCCGTTTGTGATTCAATACTATTTAAATTACGAACGAGTGATGTGGAGTCAATCGTGATTGTAACTTTTTCGTTTTCAATTAATTTTGATGGATATGAAAACCGCGCTTCAAACTGTTTTTGAAGCCTGTTTAGAACCATTTCTAATGGTTGATTTGTGTACTTTTGATTTAAATTTTCCTGTGCGGGTAAGTTGTTGAAAACAAAAATAAATACTAAAAAAAATAGATATTGTTTCATTTAATACACGGCAAGAATAACGTTGTTTTTATTAAAAACGTAACCAATATTCATTGCTTCAAGGACTGTTTTTAACGCTAAGTTTTTATCATCATTAATAAAACTTCCTGTAAACCGTTGGTTTAAATAGTTGTTTTTGTTTTTTATCGTAATCTCAAATTGATTTTCTAAGCTTGTAAATACGCTAGATAGAGGCGCATTGTAAAAAGTGCTTTCGTGGTTTAGCCAAGAACGGTCTGTAGTTTTAAAAGTCCACTTCTCTTCAGAAGCATCAATAATTCTATAGGCGTTTCCGGAGGTTAAAACAGCGGTGTTTGTAGCATCAGAAACCCTTACTTTTCCTGTATAACATTTAACTTCAAGGGAATTAGCATCACTATTTACGTTAAATTGAGTTCCTAAAACGGCTACGTTTCCTTTTGAAGTTTTTACAGTAAATAGGGAGCCTTTTTTAACTTTAAAATAAGCTTCACCATCCAATTCTAAAGTTCTGTTTTCATTCTTCCAATCTGTTGTATTGAATTCAATTTTTGAATTGGCATTTAAAATGGCTTCAGACCCATCTGGAAGCACCACTGATAATTGCGTACCATAATCAGACTGATGTGTGGTAGTACCTGTATTTAAACCATAAAACATACCAAAAAGCAATACGATAGACGCTGCGATTCCTGTCGCCCAATTGTAATACAAGGGTCTTACTTTAGCTTTATCGACTGTTTGATTTGAAACAGCCTTCCAAGCTTTCGCTTTATCATAGGGAGGCGTTTCTAGATGATTCGCATAGGTTGATATCTTTTCATAAGAATGATAGGCTTCAGAGGCTTTAAAGTCCTGAGCTTCTTTAGATGTTAAATCATCAGTTAACCATCTGGCTAACAATGTATCTTTATTTCTAGTTTCCATAAATGTCGTTACTGTATTATAAACAACTGTTTAGCTGAACACCCTACTTTTTAAATATTTCCTATTTTTTCTCTCAAGACAACTAATGCATTATGCATCCTTTTCTCAACCGCTTTTACAGATAAATTCAGCAATGCTGCGATTTCTTTATAGGTCATTTTATCAATCCTATTTAACAAAAACACTTCTCTTTGTTTTTCTGGTAAAATAGCAATCGCATCTTGAAGTTTTTTCATAAATTCTTTTTCTTCATATATAAATTCGGGACTTTCATTATTCACTTCAGATCCTTTAAACTTACTATAGTTTAACACTACTTTTTGATGTTTTACAGTATTCAAAAAATTATTATTAGCAATCCTTTTTAGATAAAATAAGGCTTCGTCATAATTAACTTTTTCACAGTGATTCCATAAACTTATAAAGGCTTCCTGTACCATATCTTCCGCTAAATTAAAATCGCCACATTTGTAATAAATATAGTTTCTTAAAAGCGTTGAATGCGTATTGAAGAGCATCTCAAAATGTTTCGATTCACAGACCGATTTGTTGTTTTTTGTCATTTCAATTTGGCGGTACTAAATTAAAAACCAAAATTAAACAAAAAATATTTAGCAAGTAAAATACTGTTTAATAGTATTTTATAAAATAATTTTAAAATAAAGTAGGGTTGTTCCTAATTTGGTTGTTTATAATTCATAACGGTGTATTAAGTTGCACACAAACTATTTAAACCTAAATTATTAAATATGAAAAATTTATTAAAATTATCACTTGTTTTTTTGCTGATATTAAGTTCATGTAGCAAAGACAACGACGAGATCACACCAGAAGTTAAAGAGGAAGGTGTTTCTACGGAATTAATTACAAACTTAACAAATAGTGCGTTCAGTGCTAGAACTTCGAATCAAGAATCTGATTATCTGGAAGACGGAGAGTGTTTTGTCATCAACTATCCTTACTCTATTTCGGATGGACAAACGAGTACAACGGTTAATAGTGATGAAGAATTAGAAGCTTATTTATCAAGTTTAACAGGAAATTCAGCAATCTCTATTGAGGTCCCTTTTGATGTTACTTTAGCTGATGGCACTCAACAAACCATTACGACTTTCGATGAGTTTTTTATGTTAATAGATTCATGTTATGGTGGTGACCAAGGTCCTTCTGATTCATGTTTTGAACTGGATTTTCCCCTAACAGCTCATGATTCTGATGGAAATGAAGTGACTGTTAATTCTGAACAAGAATTATTTTCTTTTGAGTTTACAGGATTTGTATATCCTATTTCTGTAACTTTAACAGATGGAACTCAAGTGACTGTAAACAACTCCCAAGACTTTGACGCTCTTTATAATGACTGTTATGGCATCGAAGATTGTGATGACTGTGATTATGTATGTTTTGAAATCGTATTCCCATTCTCTTTTGTTGTAAATGATGGTAATTTAGAAACCATAAATGATTACGATGATCTTTGGGACTTTTTAAGCGGTCTTACTGAGGATGATACGTTTGTGATTTCTTATCCTATTACAGTGGAGTTTGAAGATGGATCTCAGCAATCAGTTAATAGTGATGAAGAACTTGTTGCTTTATATGAGGATTGTGAGTAAAAATATTGGCAAGTATATTTAATTTCATAAAATAGCTTGGATCATTTGATCCAAGCTATTTTTGTTAAGTGAAACATAAAAATCATTTTTTTTATTATGTGTGTCTTACAATTAAATATTTATTAAATTGCTGATTATTAAAAATTAATTAACCATAAACTTTTAAGAATGAAATATTTATTAAAATTATCACTTGTTTTTTTGCTTCTATTTAGTGCTTGTAGCAAAGACAATAATGAAGAGGTTATAGCTGAAGAGATTGAAGAAGGTGTTTCTACTGAATTAATGACAAACTTATTTAATAGCGCCAGAACAGCTACAACTTCAAACCAAGAATCTGATTATGTTGAAGAAGGAGAGTGTTTTATCATCAACTATCCTTACACTGTTTCCGATGGAGAAACCAGTACGACCTTCAATAGTGATGAAGATGTAGAAGCTTTCTTAGAAAACTTAACAAATGAATCAGAAGTTTATATTGAAGTGCCTTTTGATGTTACCATGTCGGACGGAACTCAGCAAACCATTTCTTCGTACGAAGAGTTAGAAATGTTATTAGATGATTGTTATGATTTTGATCATGACGACGATGATGATTATAACGATGAATGTTTTGAACTGAATTACCCTCTAACCGCTCTTGATTATGACGGAAATGAAGTCGTTGTAAATTCTGAACAAGATTTGTATAATTTTGAATTTGTAGGATTTGTATATCCAATCTCAGTGACTTTAACGGATGGAACTCAGGCAACTGTAAACAGTCCTCAAGAATTTGATACACTTTATAACGATTGTTATGACATTGAAGATTGTGATGACTGTGAAGAGCAATGTTTTGAAATTGTATTTCCATTCTCTTTGGTTTCAGGCAACGGAACTGTAGAAACCTTTAATGGTTACGATGGACTTATGGAGTTTTTAAGTCAGCTTACAGAACAAGATTCTTTCATAATTTCTTACCCAATTACAGTAGAGTTTGAAGATGGTTCTCAACAAACTGCTAACAGTGACGAAGAGCTTGACGCTCTCTATGAAAGTTGTGAGTAAGTAATAATATTTTACAGTTTAAACAAAGTAGCTTGGGTCTTTTGATTCAAGCTATTTTTTTTGGAGGGGTGTGGTAGTGTAGTGGTTTTATTAGCTTAATTTTTAATCCTCCAAATAATCCACCAAAAGCGCCACCACATAGCTATAACTCTCAATGCCTTTGACTTGGTTGTTTGCCTTTAAGAAATGGCTGTAAAACTTTTTGAAAATAGGTTCCAGAGGGTTGTTATAAGCACTCCAGAAGTCAAACGCTTCCTGATAATCTTCTAAGATACCAGGGTTGATCGTGCATAAAACAGAGTCGTAGGCATCCGGATCCCTTTTAGATAATTCTATTAAACAATAGCGCAACGCAAATTTATAACCTGCATAGTTGAAATAGGGGTCTTCATTATGGATGCTCGCCAAAAATCCAATAAAATTAGCTTCGTTCTCTGCCGCATAGCCCAACTGATGCGCTTGTTCGTGCGCAATCGTAGTCGGCATAGAATTGGCAGGCATTACAGCATTGATGTGCGCTTCTAGCGTCAATGGGTTCACATAGCCACTAAACCCCATATACGTCAAGGGCGTACTAAATAGTGATTTCTTACTGTTTTTGCCGTCGTGTTTAAAATTTGGATACACCTTTTCTAATTGAGAATAACCCGTTTGACTGATTTCAGTCAGTTCAGAAAATGCATAGGGGAGGGTCGTTTTTAATAAAGAATCTTGTGTGATCGCAAAGTGCAGTGCATTCGTTTTTAAAACCAGTTGGTTGGTAACCGATTTTAATTGAGCCGTGGTATATTTTGGATTTAAATTGAGTGTCGTATGTAAAGGCACTCGGTAATAATTAAACCCCCAACACAAATGAAACATGAAATAGAGAAGGGACACAAAAGATAACACATCCAAACCCCACGCTTTGGGATCTGTTCTGAGACGTTTCCAATTGACAATCGCCCAACGAATCACATAAACAATCAAGGCGATGTACAACAGATCGCCCACAGAAAAGGGAATCCATTTAAAAGCTGTGTTTAGTAGTTTTGAGAGTGCAGGAAAAATACCCATACTATAATAGGCCTCGATAAATTCAGGATACTGCTTCGCTACTTTTAGAAGAAAGTATTGAGGCAGCAAACTCAACGCAAGAATGATTTTCCCTTTTTTAGACATCACTCAAAAGTAATAATTTTAATTTATGATCGGGAAGGAATCCGTACCTTTGTGCAACAAAAAAATATATCTATTATGAGCCAAGACATTCGTAAACTGGAACCCAAAGCAGTTTGGAACAAATTTGCAGATTTGAATGCCGTGCCCCGTCCTTCTAAAAAAGAAGAACGCGTCATTGCATTTATGAAAGATTTTGGGAAAAATCTAAACCTTGAAACCGTAGAAGATACGGTAGGGAATGTGATCATCAAAAAACCAGCCACAGCAGGCATGGAAGACCGAAAAGCCATTGTCATGCAATCACATTTAGATATGGTACATCAGAAAAACAGTGATACTGATTTTGATTTTTTAACCCAAGGTATTGAGATGATTGTTGATGGGGATTGGGTCAAAGCAAATGGAACGACTCTAGGAGCCGATAACGGCTTAGGCGTCGCAACCATTATGGCAATTTTAGAAAGTACCGACATTCCACACCCTGCTATTGAAGCCTTGTTTACGATTGATGAAGAAACTGGCATGACAGGTGCGATGGGTCTAAAAGGAGGCTTGTTAAAAGGAGAAATTCTTTTAAACCTAGATACCGAAGATGATGACGAAATTGGCGTGGGCTGTGCCGGAGGCATTGATGTCACCGCCGTAGGGACGTATAACGAAGAACCAACTCCTGAAACCAAAATAGGCTATTCCATAGAAGTTAAAGGATTGCAAGGGGGACATTCAGGGATGGATATTCATAAAGGGTTTGGGAATGCCAATAAAATAATGAACCGTTTGTTATTTGATGCCTTTGAAAATTTCGGATTGCGAATATCTGAAATTGATGGTGGAAGTTTACGCAACGCGATTCCTAGGGAGAGCAAAGCAATTGTGTCGATAGACCTAGTACAAGAAGATGCTTTTAAGTACGAAATGGGCCTACAAGTTGAAGCGATTCAGACAGAACTCAAAACAATGGAACCAGATTTAACGGTTGAGTTTACTAAAATTGACACGCCAAAAGTGATGATGGACTTGGGTGTTCAAGAAGGGTTAACAAGGGCTATTTATGCTGCGTGGAATGGCGTGTACCGCATGAGTCCCGACATTCCTGAATTGGTAGAAACATCTAATAATATTGCCCGTGTCATTATCAAAGGAGGAAATGTCAAAATAGGCTGCCTCACACGTTCTTCTGTGGAATCCTCTAAAATGGATTTAGCAATGATGTTGCGTGCAACCTTTGAGCTTATTGGCTGCGAGGTAGAGCTTTCAGGGGATTACCCAGGTTGGGAACCCGATATGGATTCATCTATTTTGAAAGTATTGAGATCTTTATACGAAAAACTATACAACGAAAAACCACATGTAGCGGCCTGTCATGCCGGTTTAGAATGCGGTCTTTTAGGAACGAATTATCCCGATATGGAAATGATCAGTTTTGGACCGAATATCAGAGGGGCGCATTCTCCTGATGAACGCGCTCAGATTTCTTCTGTTCAGAAATTTTGGGTCTTTGTTTTAGAGATTTTAAAAGAGATTCCAAAAGTATAACACTCATTTTACCCCATAAAAGAGGTCGTCTAAAAAGTAGAATTTCTGTCATTCTGAACTTGTTTCAGAATCTGAAATGAACCTGCCTACCGTCAGGCAGAATTTTCTGACGGTAGGCAGGTTCAGATTGACAAAGCAGAGTCTTTTTAAACAGCCTCTTTTGTTTTATTGTAATTGAAAATTATTCAGCAATTTCTAGCATTTCAATAATAAACATTAAATCTGTATTTGGTTGGATCGGTCCACGCCCTTTTTCTCCGTAAGCAAGATAAGAAGGAAGGTATAAGAATGTTTTGTCTCCTACAGACATATCAAACACACCTTCTTTGAAACCAGGTATCATTTGCGCTTCTGGATCAATTTTCATGGGCATCGCGCTATAAGCACCTTGTTGTTCTTTTCGGATGTCATATGTGCCACATTTTTCATCCACTGTTTTAATGTTAGTTCCAAATAATTTACCATCCGTAAAATAGCCTTCATAATTAAGCTTAACTGTGTTGCCAGTTTTTGGTTTAACTCCGTTGCCTTTTGTGATGTTGTAAACGAGTAATCCAGAAGTTTGCTGTGTTGCTTTGCTCTTATAAATATTTAATACAGGAACCATTTCTTTGGCAGCCATCTCCATTTTTTCTTCCGCAATTTTTTTAGCTTCTTCCGCTTTTTGCTTTGCGTCTTCAAGTTTTTGTAAACGTTTTTCTTCTAACAAAGGAAGCTCTGTGTTCCATGTGTCCACAGCATCAAATCCTTTGGCGCTCATTCCTTGACGAATGATGTTCAATTTTAATATTTTAACGTCTTCCAAAGGCTTGTTAGATCCCGGAGTGACTTTAACGTTAGAGATGGTATCAACAACTGAGAAGCCTTTAACCACTTCTCCAAAAACAGAATGTCTATTATCAAGGTGTGGAGTTGGTTTTTCGGTAATAAAAAACTGGCTACCGTTGGTGGCAGGTCCAGAATTGGCCATGGACAGAATCCCTGGTTTGTCATGTTTTAGACTTTCGTCAAATTCATCTCCAAATTTGAATCCTGGGCTTCCAGAACCAGTCGCAGTGGGGTCGCCACCTTGAATCATAAAGTTGTCAATCACTCTGTGAAAAACAGTCCCATCATAATAGGGCTTCCCTTTTAAAGAATCGGGCAACATAGGGTGAGTCCCATCAGCAAGACCTACAAAATTAGCAACTGTTAATGGCACTTTGTCATAAAACAACTGTATAATGATCGTGTCTTTAGACGTTACAAATTCGGCAAACATACCATCGCCTAAATCTGGATATTGTTCTTGGCAACTGGTGGAACTAATCAGCAATCCTGCTGCAAATAATTGGATAAATACTTTTGTGAATTTCATTTTTTTGAATTTTTATTGGGTTTTAAATAGATTATAGTGTGTTAGTTATTGGTGAGTTTTAATAAAGAAACGTCGCAAACGAGCGGTACATTGCTACCGATTTTCTCCTCATCTCCATAGTAGCCATATGCTTTTTGAGATGGAAATAGAAAAGTAATCGATTCGCCTTCTTTCATGAGTTTTAAACCTTCTCTCAATCCAGAAAATAATTCTTGTTGGTCGATATAATAGCTTTGTGTTTCTAGTTCTTTTACGGGATAAATGACTTGTCTCTCTAAAGTTTTAAGTGCATAGGTGTACTGTACTAAATCGCCAAACTTAGGGGTTTGCGTATTCGTTTCTATTTTAGTGTTGTAGGCATACCAAAACCCATATTCTGAAGATTGAAAAGGTTTGTCAGAGTCTGTAATGAAAGCCTCAATCTGCGCATATTCTCTATTGTTCAATTGCTTGTTACGTTCAATCGAGGCGTCAATAAACGAGCCTGAATTGTTTGAGATGGGACGTCTCGCTTCCGAAGGTTTACAGCTAGTAAAGATTGAAATAGTGAATATGAATATCAAAAGGTGCTTCATGAATTTAGTTCCGATTTATAGTCAGACAATATACTAATAAATTTTGCAATGGTATCTTCAAGATTGAGGTTGCTACGTCCGCCAGACGCATTCTTGTGTCCACCTCCGTTAAAATGTGTTCTTGCGAAAGCATTTACATCAAAAGGACCCTTAGATCGAAATGAGATTTTAATGATACTTTCTTCACGGTGTTCAATAAATATGACGGCAAATTTAGCACCTTTCAGCGACAAGCCATAATTCACCAAGCCTTCCGTATCTCCTTTTTGAAAATCATGCGCATCCAATTCCTTATTGGTTAAACTGATATAAGAAGTGTGGAATTCTTCTAAAAATCTTAAATTATTTAAGGCACAGCCCATAAGTTGGAGACGACCTAAACTATTGGTATCATACACCGCGTTGTGAATGTTTGATTTCTCAACCCCAACGTCAATTAAATGTGCAATCACTCGGTGGGTAGTACTCGTGGTTAGCGGAAATCGGAACGAAGCAGTATCGGTCATAATACCTGTATATAATGCTTCTCCAATAGCGACATCTATCAGCTCTAAATCACCCATCATTTCGATAAAATGATACACCATTTCGCAAGTCGAACACATACTCACGTCAGAATAGACATAGGTCGCATAATCATCCGGTTGTTGGTGATGATCAATCATAATTTTAATGGCACTTGAATTTTCAATAGGCGTACCCATCGCACCACATCGGTGTAGTGCATTGAAGTCTAAAGTAAAAATAAGATCAGCTTCGGAAATGAGTGCCTCAGAAGCAATAGTGTCTTCTTCATATATAAGAACCTCTTTGGTTCCTGAAATCCATTTCAAAAACTCTGGGTAGTCATTGGGCGCAATCACGGTTGCCGAATGTCCTAATTTTTTAAGGTAATGTAACAATCCTAAAGTGGAGCCCATAGCGTCTCCATCTGGATTTTTATGAGGGACAATGACCACTTTTTTAGGTGTGGATAATATTTTTTTAAGGTCTAAAATTTCTGCTGTATTCATAGCGTGCAAAGATACAATTTTTTAAAATAGTTGGAAGCTCAATTATTTGTAGAAAAACCTTATTTTTGCACAAAATTTATACAAAGACCATGGTAACTAACAAAACGTTTACAATGCTTAAGCCCGATTCTGTTGAAAAAGGGAATATAGGTGGAATCGTAGAAAAAATCACAGCTTCAGGTTTCAGAATCGTAGCGATGAAATTAACACAACTTACAAAGGCAGATGCCGAAGCTTTTTATGCCGTTCATAGTGAGCGTCCATTTTATGGCGAACTGGTAACTTACATGACTCGTGGCCCTATTGTGGCGGCAATTCTTGAAAAGGAAAATGCAGTAGAAGATTTCAGAACTTTAATTGGTGCAACAAATCCAGCAGAAGCTGTAGAAGGAACCATCCGTAATATGTTTGCAGATTCTATTAGCGAAAATGCAGTGCATGGAAGTGACAGTGATGAAAACGCTGCAATTGAAGGTGCTTTCCATTTTTCAGGAAGAGAGATGTTTTAAATACGTTCAATAAAATATTTTAAAAGCTGCAATTCTATTGTGGCTTTTTTTATACCCAATACTACCTTAAAATTAATTTTGTGATGAGGTTTTTCCCAAGAGATTCGTTCAGCATACTAATGATTTTGTCTTTTCCATAGCTCAATTCCTCTCTTAAAACAGAAGAGCTTAGCTCTACATAGAGCGTGTCTTTATGAAGTTTCACGCTGTTGGTGTAGTTATTGACGCCGTTGCCCATCATATCTGCCCAGGCAGCTTCCACGTTCACTTTGTCCAACCCTTTTTCGAGTTTATTTTCTTTCACAAAGGACTTCATTAAATCATCAATTTTGAAAGGATCGTTTTGGCGTTTACTCATTCATCAAAAATTAAAGGTTCATAAGGTTTGTAAGTATATATAAATCCGTCGGAATTGGAGGTCACTAAACTTGCCGAGTTGGCACGCATGATTTCTTCAGTGTAAGCAACGTCATTGTTATCGTAATGAATCCATAAACGACCGTCTGTTACAGAAAGGGTAAATTCAGATTGATGCTGAGAGATCTCAAAAGCACCATCAAATCGTGGAGTCACTTTTTTTCGATAGCCCGATAAGTCAGCATTCACTTTAAAGTAATCCACAGAACCACTCATTTTAAATTCTTTGACTTTTTTTTGATCCTTGGTAACGCTCACAATTTCCCAATAGCCTTCTACAAAAGGAATGTAAGTTGACACATCTGATTGGCAGCTACTCAGTAAAATAAAAAACGAAAGGGCTATAAGTTGTTTCACAGTTGAAATATTTGATACGATTGATGCACGCTTTTAATGGCTTTCTCGGTTCGGTCGGCATGGGTGTCCGAAATAAATAATTGTCCAAAATTCTCGTCATTTACCAATTGAATAATTTGAGCCACCCGTTGTTCGTCAAGTTTGTCAAAAACATCATCCAGTAGGAGTAGGGGAGTCTCACCACTTTGCGCTTTGATAAAATCAAATTGTGCCAGTTTCAAAGCAATTAAAAATGATTTTTGCTGTCCTTGACTTCCGAATTTTTTAATAGGATACCCTTTAATAGAAAAATCTAAATCGTCTTTATGAATTCCAACACTTGTATATTGTAGCATCCGATCCTTGTTGATGCTAGTTGCAAACAACTCCATTAAAGAGGAATCATTTAGCTGACTGTTGTATTGTAAGTCAACGTCTTCGCTGTTGTTACTAATTGCTTTATAGCGGTTTTTAAAGATGGGCGTAAAGACTTCTAAAAACGTTTTTCGCTTGTCGTAAATCTCACATCCATACTCGTTAAGTTGTTCATTATAAACATCTAACGAGTCTTTATTAAAGTTATTATTTAAGGCAAAATATTTTAACAACGCATTTCTTTGCGCCAGTATTTTAGAGTAATTTAATAAGGCTTCTAGATAGCTTTTGTCACTTTGAGAGATGACACCATCCATAAATTTCCGGCGGGTATCACTGCCTTCAGTAATCAAATCGCGATCGGTAGGCGATATAATCACTAAGGGTAAAAAACCAATATGATCGCTAAAACGATCGTATGCTTTTCCGTTTCGTTTGATGATTTTCTTCTGACCTCTTTTAAGAGAAACGATTATTTTTTCTTCGCGATCCTTCTTTTCATACAAACCATCGACCACAAAAAAATCTTCTTCATGGCGGATGTTTTGCGAGGCAATCGGGTTGAAATAACTTTTCCCAAAAGAGAGGTGGTAAATTGCGTCTAAAATATTCGTTTTTCCGACACCATTAGCGCCAACGAAACAATTGATTTTCGCATCAAATTCTACCGAAAAGGCATCGAAATTTTTGTAGTTTAATAAGTTTAATGATTTTAAAATCATGTGAAATTGGTCTATATTTTTTAATTATCTTCTTATGAGGCTTTTAAAAAGATGCTGCAAATTATTGAAAAATAACAAATAATTTGCCTTTTTTTTACGAATAAAAATTATATTTTTGAACCTCAATAATAATACGACCATGGCAACATATAAGAAACGAGGCGGAAAACCGTCAACGAAGACAGAAAAAGAGACTTCAATTGAAGATGGATCAACAACCGCTGAGGTTTTTAACACCCTCGACGAATCGGCATCACGTACTGAAGAATGGGTTATAAAAAATCAAAAATACATTTTTATCATCGTAGGTTTAGCAGCCGTATTGGTGTTGGGCTTTTTAGGGTTTGATAAATTTATTCAAGAACCAAAAGAAAGTGTTGCCACAAACGATATGTTTCAATCACAACAATATTTTGACCAAGCGGTCAATGGGACTTCTAAAGATTCTTTATTTACATTAGCACTGAATGGTGCAGATGGTAAATACGGTTTTTTAGATATCGCAGATGTATACAGCGGAACGAAAGCTGGAAATCTATCTAATTATTACGCTGGAATGGCATACTTAAACATGAAAGATTACACGAACGCTGTGACCTATTTGAATGCATTTTCATCTGAAGATGATGTTCTTGGACCGATTGCAAAAGGAGGTATTGGTGATGCATTTGTTCAATTAGAGCAATTGGATGATGCCTACGACTATTATGTACAAGCAGCACAACTTAAATCAAACGACTATACCACGCCTATGTATCTTTACAAAGCGGGGATGATTGGTTTGAAGTTGGGAAATAATGCGAAAGCATTAGGATTCTTTAATCAAATTAAATCGGACTTTCCAGAAAGCACCGAAGCTAAAGACATTGAGGTTTTTATCGGAAAAGCGGAAGCAGCGATAAACTAATCATGGCTACAGAAAACACTAACTTATCTAATTACGATGCAACAGCACTCCCAGACGCGACACTTTTGCGGTTTGGGATTGTTGTTTCTGAGTGGAACTCAACCATTACGGAAGGCTTGCTTAAAGGCGCTATAGATGCTTTATTAGATTGTGGTGTAGAAGAATCAAATATCAAAACTATTCACGTGCCAGGGAGCTTTGAGCTTATTTTTGGAGCTAAAAAAATGCAGCAACAACTTGTAGATGCTGTGATTGCTATTGGAAGTGTCATCAAAGGAGAAACGCAACACTTCGATTTTGTGTGTGATGGTGTAACGCAGGGCATCAAAGATTTAAATGTGCTTCATGAAGTGCCCGTTGTTTTTTGCGTTTTAACAGATAATAACCTCCAACAATCCATAGATCGCTCTGGGGGAGCACATGGCAATAAAGGTGTAGAAGCTGCCATCACTGCAATTAAGATGGCACATTTGAGTCATACCTTATAAAATCAACAACTGTTGATAATTTTTAGTGCAATTTGTTTTTGATTCTACAGATTTGAGTATTTTTGAAGAGTCTCAAAATACAAAGCAATTGATTCCTAGAAAACCCAGAAAATTTAAGTTAAGAACATCTACATCGACTTCCTCTAGAGATAACTCGACTTTAAATAAGGAACATTTTCGTCTGAAATCTACTAGAAAATCACGTGGTTTTTCATTAACTTGGCTTTTAATTGCATGCGTCCTTTTGTTGATTGGAATCTACATTTTAGACACTTTATAATGTTACGTCATGGGTATATTTAACACCAAAAAAAATAAGAGATATAATTACACACCTCGCTTTTATAAAAGTGAGCAAAGCCCTTTTGAGATTAAACATAAATTTGACGATCAACGTGTCACCATTGAAAAAACAAACCTCAAGGGCAAGTTTGTCAATGCAATAGACGATTTAAAAACAAACCCCAATACCGTAGCGAACAGAAGAGTTTCCATTATAATTTTAATTTTGATATTTGTGTTCCTTTGGATTATAGATTTTGATTTAAGTATATTTTTCTAGTAGATGGCAGATATAATTCAATTGTTACCCGATCACGTGGCAAATCAAATTGCAGCAGGAGAAGTTGTACAACGCCCCGCCTCTGTGGTGAAAGAACTCCTTGAAAATGCGATTGATGCAGGCGCCACCACCGTCAAGTTACTCGTAAAAAACGCAGGTAAAATATTGATTCAAGTCATTGACGACGGAAAAGGAATGAGTGTGACCGATGCACGGTTGAGTTTTGAACGGCATGCGACCTCTAAAATTAAAGTCGCCGACGATTTATTTAACCTCCATACAAAAGGATTTAGAGGTGAAGCTCTTGCGAGTATTGCTGCGATTGCACATGTGGAGATGAAAACCAAACAAGCTTCTGACGAATTAGGAACGCTTTTGTCGGTGGAAGGCAGTGTTTTCACGTCCCAAGAAGTGGTTGCAACGCCCAATGGCTCGTCTATTGCAGTTAAGAATTTGTTTTTTAACATTCCTGCAAGACGTAATTTTTTAAAATCCGATACTGTCGAGCTACGCCATATCATTGATGAATTTCACAGAGTGGTTTTGGCACATCCAACCATCAGTTTTTCCATGTACCACAATGGAAGCGATCTCTTTAATCTATTAAAAGGGAATTTCAGACAACGTATTGTCAGTACCTTTGGGGGGAAAATGAATGAGAAACTAGTCCCTGTTGAAGAAACAACAGAGGTTCTAACAATCTCTGGGTTTGTCGGAAAACCAGAGTATTCAAAGAAATCTAGAGGGGAGCAATTCTTTTTTGTGAACAACCGATTTATAAAGAGTCCGTATCTGAACCATGCTATCTCAGCAGCTTTTGAAGGGGTGCTTCAGCCTGGGAAACATCCCTGTTATTTTTTAAATTTAGAAGTGGACCCCAAAAGTATTGACATCAATATTCACCCCACAAAAACGGAAATTAAATTTGATGACGAACAAACCATCTATGCGATTTTAAGAGCCGCCGTCAAACACAGTTTGGGGCAATTCAGTATTGCGCCTGTACTTGATTTTGATCGTGATAAAAATTTAGATACCCCTTACGGCTTTGCGGGTGGACAAACGGCACTTCCAAAAGTTGAAGTCGATCGCGCTTTCAATCCATTTTCAAACTCCAATCAATCCGCAGCACCATCGTATTCCAAACCGGCAGGGAACGCTTGGGAAGGGTTGTATGTTGGGCTGGAATCCAAATCGAATACAGATAGTTTTAGTCAAGTCAACTATGAATCCGATGAAATGACCTCGTCTATTTTTGATGAGTCCACAGAGCGAAAGGCACAGAAAACATTTCAATTACACAATAAGTACATCATCAATACGATCAAGTCTGGGATGCTTGTCATCGATCAAAACAGAGCCCATGAACGTATTTTATATGAAGAATTTCTTCGTAAAACCACGGTGAATGAAGCGGTCAGTCAACAATTATTATTCCCCTTAGAACTCAAATTTTCAAACTCAGATAACACCATTTTAAAAGACCTTCAACAGGCTTTAGAAACGACTGGTTTTGTTTTTTCTTCTTTTACAGATGAAAATATTGAACTCACAGGAGTGCCCGTCGGCGTCAAAGAATCCGAAGTGCATATTGTATTCGAACAACTCATTCATGATATAGAACATGAAGTCCCCGATGTGAATTTTAGTGTCAGCGACTTATTGTCCAAGTCCCTCGCTAAAAGTCTGGCGATTAAAAATGGAAAAAAATTAGAACGAGAAGAACAAGAACACATCGTAAACACGTTGTTTTCTTGTAAAGAGCCCTCAATTTCACCCGCTAACAAAACAGTTTTCACAACCTTAAAGGTCGAAGAACTCGATAAAAAATTCAATTAATATGCGTCAAATAACCCCAACTGTTAAGCATCTTCTTATTGTCAACATCATCGTGTTTTTAGGAACTTACTTATTGGGAAATAAAGAGTTGTTCTATGGGTTATTAGCGCTTTACTATCCGTTGAGTGACTATTTTATGCCATGGCAAGTATTTACCCACATGTTTATGCATGGTGGTTTTCAGCATTTATTATTTAACATGCTTGCATTATGGATGTTTGGAACCGCAGTAGAACGCATCTTTGGTCAGCGAAAATTTTTAATTTTCTACCTCTCATCAGGTTTGGGTGCTGTGGCCTTGACTTTTTTGGTGTATTACATTCAAGTATATCCGATGTTAAGCGACTTAAAAGCATTGGGTTTTTCTTTTGATTTTATCAGAGAAGCATCCAGTTTAAATATTATAAGCGATCAAATGTTTAAAGGCGAAATTTTAGCGTCTAAGTTAGAACCCGTCATGTCTAGTTATGGTTATAGTTTGAATCAACTCAATGGAGATTCATTTCGAATGTTGTTTGATTTAAACGTTAAAAGTAATGGATCCATGGTTGGAGCGTCAGGTGCTATTATGGGCGTTTTGGTCGCGTTTGGAATGCTTAACCCGAATGCGGAGTTGATGATGCTCTTTTTACCAATCCCAATCAAAGCAAAATATTTCATCCCTGGAATTATCGCTCTAGACTTGTTTTCAGCTTTTACAGGCGTGTCTATTTTTAGTCCTAGCAATACCGCTTATATTGCCCACATCGGAGGGGCGGTCACTGGCTTTTTGCTGATGTATTTCTGGAAAAAAAATCAATTCGATAAATACCGTTGGAATTAATGACAAACCTAAATCAAGATATCAGAGAAAAATTATCAAGACTCAATGTATTTGAAAAAATCATTGTCGCAAATGTGCTTGTGTTTCTAGTTAGTTTTATTGCTTTAAGACTTCAAGGGAGTGGCGCAAATTTAGAATGGCTCTCGCTTTCAAAATCATTTTCGGAAGTCCTTTCAAAACCGTGGACTTTATTAACGTATGGCTTTACTCATTATAGTTTTGTCCATTTATTCTTCAATATGATTGTCTTGTATTTCTTTGGACGCTCGTTTTCAAATTTATTTAAACAAGATATTTCACTTAAAGTATATGTACTGGGCATCCTGTCAGGAGGTTTTGCTTTTGTATTGGTGTATAATCTATTTCCGACCGGCATTTTAAATACGGTAGGGCCTTTAGTTGGTGCCTCTGCGGGGGTACGCGCAGTAATTATTTTTTTATGTGCCTATTTACCTAACAAAGAAGTACGGTTTTTCACCTTTCAATTTCCATTAAAATACATAGGTATCGCGATGGTTTTGTTTGACATTCCGGGTTTATTATCTCAAAACTCAGGTGGTTCGGTCGCACATTTTGGAGGGTATGTGTTAGGCTATTTTTATGCAACGCAATTTCAAAAGGGTACTGATATTGGGGAGTTTATTGATCGTATGATCGCCTATTTCTCTAGGTCAACGGCACCGCTAAAAACGGTTCACAAAAAGAAGAAAAAAGATTCTTATGCTGGTAAGAAAAAAGAAGAGTTTGAACGTTTTACGCATCAAAAACAAATTGATCTTATTTTAGATAAAATCGGTAAAAGTGGCTACGAAAGTTTAACCCAAGCAGAAAAGGATTTTTTATTCCGAGCTGGAAAATAGAGAGATTTGAAAAACTTAAACCTTTTTAATAAGTTTATATTTCTGATAAATTCAGTGCTTGCGCTCTTGTTGCTCTTATCTTATGGCTTGTCTTATGTACCCCCAAAATCGTACGCGCTGATATCCACCCTTAGTTTGTCCGTTCCTTTATTGATTGTTTTGAATATACTTTTTACGGTCTATTGGCTTATCAAACTAAAAAAACAAGTCCTTCTATCGTTGTTAGTACTTGCTGTTGGGTATAATCACATTTTGTCTTTTTACAAGTTTTCATCGGAGTCAACTCCAAAATCAGAAGACACGTTTACTCTGATGAGCTATAATGTACGGTTGTTCAACTTGTATGACTGGATTGATGATAAAACCATTTCCACTAAAATTCAGAAGTTTATTTCAGAGGAATCTCCTAATATCTTGTGTTTTCAAGAGTATGATTCAAGTACAGATTTAGATTTTAAAGCCTACCGCTATAAGCACCAAACCAATCCGGCAAAAAATAACAAATCAGAACTCGCTATTTTGTCAACCTATAAAATTATAGATTCTGGTTTTATTAATTTCCCGAATTCTGCAAACAGTGCAATTTATGCAGATATACTGATTAAATCAGATACGCTACGCGTATATAATGTCCATCTTCAGTCGTCTGGAATCGATGCCAATGTAGATGTAGAGTCTCTTGATAAAGAGCAATCAAACAAGCTCCTCAATCGCTTAGAGATCACTTTTAAAGCACAACAATTCCAAGCTGAACGGGTTGCAAATCATGTAGCCAAGTCGCCCTACAAAGTGCTGATGTGTGGGGATTTTAACAATACTGTCTTTTCGTATGTGTATCGAATTTTAAAAGGGGATTTATTAGATGCTTTTGAGACTTCGGGAACTGGATTTGGCAGTACTTTTGATTTCAAATATTTTCCTGTTCGAATTGATTTTATCTTAGCAGATCAAAGCTTCAAGGTCGGAACATTCAAAAATTATTCGGTTCCTTATTCCGATCATTTTCCAATTTTCACGGAACTGACGTTACATAAATAAACAATCGCAGTAATCGGCGAGAATATGAATACAAAGTCCTATTCCAATCAAACGCGTTTTTGAGGGGACTAATAAACAGAGATACACTCCAATTGCGACGTAGGAGTGAAGCGGGTGAAAATCGATGCTACATCTATGAGGGTCAAAGAGGGGTGTGGCTAGTAAATGATCGAGGTCAATGACAAAAGCACTCAAAAAAATGACATAGGATTTTATCCAATCTTTTCTATAAAATAATACTGCGACCCCTAAGGGAGCGATCAAATGAATGCCATAATGGATGAGCCCTTGAATCATATCCTAAAAAGTGATCGGATGATTTTTTAAATAACTCAAAGCGTTGGGGCCTTCGTTGAATAACAAATCTAAGATGCTCAAATTGTTTATAAATCCATGTTTCTCTTGAAAGACTTGAATATAAGTGGTCGTGTCAATTTTAGATTCTTTTCGCGCGTTCACTAAAAACCGATAGTCTGATTCTGTATTGGTTTTTAAAAACTGATCAGAATTGGATACAACAGGGTCCAAACCCAAACAGCTATTAATGACAGCAATGCATTCTAAATTGAAATCTAAAAGAAACTCCTTTGGTGTGTTAAATAGCTCTTTAAATTCATCCTCATAAAATTCAAAAAAAGGAGAGGTTTTATACGCACTCTCAATAGATTTCCAATGTATGGATTGCCATTTAGAAGTGTTGTCAATCCCTATTTCTTCCGTGTTCTGTCTGTTTTTCTGAGAATATTGAACAGGGATATTAAGACTCAGTTTTCCATTTGCACCATAAATATAACATCGGTTTCTATAGGTTTGTTTCTGATAAGAATCGCATATTTCAAATACGAGTTCGTCTGATTGTGCCATCACTATATAAGAAGCAATGTTTGGGAAATACGCTGGATAAAGAAGCACCATTCAAATGTATTAGACCGTTGTATTTTTTCTTTTACGCCATTTACTGTATCCAATCCATCCTGCTAATAAGAATAAGAAGGGAATAAAGTAAGAAGTGCGTTCTCCATCAGCATGAACGGTTGAGAACAGCCGATCCCAACGTATCTTATTGAAGCCTTTTCCATTGGTATTCCAACTCATCCAAATAAACACAGGTTTTCCTACAACGTGGTTAAAAGGTACAAACCCCCAAGCACGGGCGTCAATGGAATTGTGACGATTGTCACCCATCATCCAATAGTAGTTTTGTTTGAAGGTATATGAATTAGAAAGTTGTCCGTTTATAAAAATCTGATTGCCTTTTGTAGAGACTGTATTTCCTTCGTATTCTGTGAGGAGACGTTTGTAAACAGGTAGATTTTTTAAAGTAAGCTCCATTGTTTTTCCTTCTTCGGGAATATAGAGTGGACCATAAAAATCACGGTTCCATTCATAACTTGGATCTTGAGGGAACAAGCCAGTGTCTGCTTTTCCTTTTGGTTCTATAAAGCGTGTGATTGATGCGACACTCGGGTGGTTTTTGAACACTTTAACGGCGTCATCTGATGCTGCTGGAATGATGATTTTATTCCCCATCGCATAGATACCATCGGTAATGTCATAGCGTGTTTTTAACTGTTCTATGATGCTGTTTGCAAACGTTTTCCCAGGTTTTAATGTCACTTCATAACTAAACTGCAATTTTGCGCGGTCAGGAAGTTCGTTTTGAATACCGTTGATATATACATATCCATCTCTGATTTCGAGGGTATCCCCAGCAATCGCCACACAGCGTTTTACCAAATTGGTCTTTTTATCAATGGGTTTGTAGTAATTTCTATCTGGTCTAAAGTCATTCATATCCAGCAATGTATCTGCCGGTTGATTGAAAACAACAATTTCATTTCGCTCAATTTTTTCCCACCCTGGAATTCGTAAATAGGGGAGTTGAAATCTACTTTTTAAAGAAGTGTTTTGCTCGTCAATTTTATCACTAAATAAATAGGACTTTTTATTCAACACAGGAATCGTATCATGTACCATCGGAAGTCCAATAGTGGTCATCGGTACTCGAGGACCATAGTGCATTTTACTCACAATTAAAAAATCACCCACCAATAATGATTTCTCTAATGATGAAGATGGAATGACATACGGTTGTAAAAAATACGTATGCACAATAGTCGCAGCCACCACTGCAAACAGTATGGAGCTCGTCCATTCTCCCAAACCGGATTTAGGAGTCAAACTTCTTTCATTTATATGTTTTATATCTGTGAAATAGTTTAAATAATAACTATAAAACCCTAAAGTAACGATGGATAAAATAGTGTCTGTTGTCGTGTTTTTCCCAAAGCTTCGTGCGGTTTCCACCCAGATGACAATCAACATGATTAAACTAATCACAGGTAAAAATAACAACGCAACCCACCAAGTTGGTCGGTTCAGTATTTTCATGAATATGATACCGTTGTAAATTGGCACGAATGCTTCCCATGCCTTTCGACCTGCTTTAACGTATAGTTTCCAAGTACCCAATCCGTGAATCAATTGAATTGCTAAGAAAAAAATAAACCATTGTGATAAAGTCATAATATTTTTGAGTTGTTTAAATGTCTAATTTATAGGTTAGTGCGAGTTTTTCACAAGAGTTTAACCAATGTTTAACACGTCATTCATTGTGAACACTCCTGTTTTTCCAAGAATCCATTCGGCTGCAACCACAGCTCCCAGTCCAAATCCTTCTCTGTTGTGTGCGGTGTGTGTTAACGAAATATTGTCCACTTCAGAATCGTAATTTACTGTATGAGTGCCCGGAACAGCATCGATGCGTTTGGCAGTGATGGCTAATTTGCTAGCATCCTTCACAGGTGCTAGCTCCCAAGAATCGTAAGCGGTATTTTCTAAGATTCCTTCAGCGAGTGTGATGGCGGTCCCAGAAGGTGCATCTTGTTTTTGAGTGTGATGAATTTCTTCAAGATCTACAGAATAGTCCGTTAGATTTTTCATCATTTTTGCTAAATGTTTATTGAGTTCAAAGAATATGTTGACCCCTAAACTAAAATTTGATGCATAGATAAATGCGCCGTTTCGAGCACTGCACACTTCTTTTATAGCTTCCATTTCAGATAACCAGCCCGTTGTTCCCGAAATCACAGGAATGCCATTTTCAAGGGCTATTCGAATGTTTTCGACCGCAGAATCTGGTGTGCTAAAATTAATTGCGACATCAACGGTAGTGATGTCATAAGGAGGGGTGTCTTTATCAATTTTCAATGTCACTTCATGTCCGCGACTTACAGCAATTTTCTCAATTACTTTCCCCATTTTTCCGTATCCTAAAAGTGCTATTTTCATTTTAAAAATTAAAGTTGATTGACACCCCAAGTTGAGCAGATGTATCTGGAGTGTCGAAGTCAACGAATGGGTTGACCGCTAAATTTTTGTCCACATTATATTGCAATAAATGGGCATCTACGTTTGCATCGATAATATTTAAGGCATAAAGCCCAATGGTAATTAATAAGGATAATTCTTTATTCCGTCTCAACGTTTGTTGGGCGCGAATGAGTGCATCGTCAGAGAGGAGCGGGATGTCTCCTTCACCATAAAACTCATCATCCACAAATCCAGCCAAACGTCTTTTGTAGGCATTTCTGTAGCGCTTGTAGGACTTGTCATTGTCTAAATAAAAATAAATACTTGTTCCGAGTGCTGCATATACAATGGGAATTTTCCAATATTTTTTATTAACTGCCTGTCCGAGTCCTGGTAAAATGGCAGAATAAAAAGCTGCTTTTGAGGGTGCCAAAGGATCCATAACTACAGGCTCATACGCATCCGTTTCTAACTTCTTTGGAGTGTCATCTGTATTTTGAGCAAAATTAACGAACGAAAATGCACAAAAAAATATAAGGAGCCAATGCTTATTTATCACTTTTAAATAATTTTAAGATGCGGTCATAGTCTTCTTTAGAATGAAAGGGAATCAGTATTTTTCCACTCTCTTTTTTTTCCATCTTAACATCAATTTTATGACCAAAATAAGACGCTATTTTTTGAACACCATTTTTAACAAAATCAGGTAATTCGTTCTGTTTAGTGGTTTTTACTGATTTGGGAGTATTGTAATTTTTAACCAGTGTTTCGGTAGCTCGAACGGATAATTTGTTCGAAATAATTTCTTTATAAATAGCAATTTGATCTGCATGAGAACTTATATTTACAATGGCCCTTCCATGTCCCATACTGATAAATCCATCGCGCATTCCTGTTTGGATTAAGGGGTCTAGTTTTAATAATCGTAAATAATTAGCAATAGTAGATCGTTTTTTTCCAACACGTTGGCTCATTTGTTCTTGAGTCAATTGGATGTCATCGATCAATCTTTGGTAGCTTAAAGCAATTTCGATAGGGTCTAAATCTTGACGTTGAATGTTTTCAACCAATGCCATTTCTAAGGCTTCTTGGTCATTTGCAATTCGAATATACGCTGGAATTGTTTTGAAGTCTAATAATTTAGAAGCTCTAAAACGACGTTCACCAGAAACCAATTGAAATGTATTGGCGTCGGTTTTACGAACGGTTATGGGTTGAATCACTCCTAATTCTTGAATAGAAGAAGCTAACTCACGGATGGCTTCTTCTTTAAATTGCGTTCGGGGTTGGAACGGGTTGACTTCTATTTGGTTTAATTCCAATGCAACAATAGTTCCTACTTGAGGGCTGCTGCTTGTACTTACAGCAGTCTGTGGTTCCTTTTTTGGGTCTTGTAAGAGAGCAGAGAGTCCGCGTCCTAAGGCTTGTTTTTTAAAAGCTTTGGCCATTATGTTACTGTTTACTTATGATTTCTTTAGCCAAACTTAAGTAATTTGTAGCACCTTTACTATTTACATCATAATAAATTATACTCTCACCATGGCTTGGGGCTTCACTGAGTCGTACGTTGCGCTGAATAATGGTCTTAAAAACCATGTTTGTAAAGTGGTTTTGAACTTCTTCCACGACTTGGTTGGAAAGTCGCAATCGAGAATCATACATTGTGAGTAATAACCCTTCAATATCTAAATGTTCGTTATGAATTTTTTGCACACTTTTGATGGTGTTCAATAATTTACCTAAGCCTTCTAATGCAAAATATTCGCATTGAATGGGAATGATAACGGAGTCCGAAGCAGTTAATGCATTAAGCGTCAACAGCCCTAAAGATGGTGCGCAATCAATAAGTATATAATCGTATTTAGATTTAACAGATTCAATGGCTTGCTTGAGCATATATTCTCGTTGTTCCATATTAACCAATTCAATTTCGATGGCAACCAAATCAATATGTGCAGGAATAATATCAACATTTGTAGCAGTCGTCTTTTGGATGGCTTCTTCAGCCGTACAATTATGTTCTAATAATTGATACGTTCCTATGGCGACATTATCTACATCAATTCCAAGACCAGAAGAAGCATTCGCTTGAGGGTCTGCATCGATCAATAATACTTTTTTATCTAAAACTCCTAAGCAAGCGGCTAGATTAACCGTAGTGGTGGTTTTTCCAACGCCTCCTTTTTGATTTGCTATCGCAATGAGTTTTCCCATTAATTTTTTCTTTTATTTATGTAAAAATACAATTATTTACGAGGAATAAAAACCAAATTGTTCAAGAATTTGATCAAGTTTTTAACTGTATTTGAAGCGTCTTAATTTAATGAGGTTGACTTTGTTTTTATCAAAATAAATATAAAGATAGTTTTTCTTAATCAAACTTACTTTATCTGTTATGTGATACATCCATATATCAGAATGTAAATCATTATATACCAGTCCTAATTGGACAATGACTTCCTTCTTTGTACAGCCGATAAGTTTATCGAAATTTTTATCTTTCAATGAAAACGTTTTATAATTTTCTAGGTTTCTTTCTTTAACGGAAGGATCAAGCAAAATAGTTTCTTCAGTATCTTTCAGAATTTGAGGAATCTTTTTGCCTAAAGATTTTTGTTTACTCGAAGTTTGATTTTTCATAATTTCACGGGATAGATTGAGGTAGTTAGTAGAGCCTTCGCTATTCATTTTATAATCAAAAACGCTCGTTCCAAAACTAGGTGCTTCGCTTAAACTTACGTTTCTTTTAATAATTGTCTTAAATATTAAATCCTCAAAATGTGTTTTTAATTCATTAATAATATGGCTATTATGATTTAGGCGGTTGTCATACATCGTCATTAAAATGCCTTCAATAGTTAAGTTTATATTGAACGATTTTCTAACACTTTTAATTGTAGAGAGTAGCTTTCTCAGTCCGTCTAATGCATAAAACTCACATTGTACGGGTATGATGATGGAGTCCGCAGCCACAAATGAATTTAAAGTCAGATAGCCCAATGACGGCGAACAATCAATAATGATGAAATCAAATTTATTTTTCAACACATCTAAGGCTGTTTTTAATCGATTTAAATTTGGGTTTTTAACATTGATTTCAATTTCGGCAAGTTTGATAGACCCTGGGATGATCTTTAAATTTGGACTGTGTGTGTCTAAGATGCAGCGATCCAAATTTGCATCGTCTTGAAATATATTTACTGTAGAAAATTCAATATTTTTTGTAATGATCCCTAAGCCAGAAGTTGCATTTGCTTGCGGGTCTGCATCAATAAGCAACACGTTTTGCTCCAAGATACCGAGTGCACAGGATAGATTAATAGCAGTTGTTGTTTTACCAACACCTCCTTTTTGGTTCGCAATTGCTATGACTTTTGATAGTGACATATGAGATTTGGGATTTCATTTGCTACTTACTTATCGGTTGATTTGGTTAAGAATCGTATAAATATAATTAATTTATTAATATATCCAACACTATAATGGCAGTTTCGCTAATTTTTGTGCCCGGTCCAAACACAGCAACCGTCCCAGCATCGAACAAATATTGATAATCTTGCTTAGGAATTACGCCACCCACAATCACCATAATATCTTCACGTCCGTATGCTTTTAGGGCTTCAATAACTTTAGGCACGAGTGTTTTATGACCGCCAGCTAAAGATGATACACCCAAAATATGCACGTCGTTTTCAATCGCTTGCTTCGCGGCTTCTTCTGCCGTTTGAAAGAGGGGGCCAATATCAACATCGAAACCTAAATCGGCATAGCCAGTAGCCACCACTTTTGCGCCGCGATCGTGACCATCTTGTCCCATTTTAGCAATCATAATTCTTGGACGTCGTCCTTCTGATTTTGCAAACTGATTGGCCAATTGCTTGGCTTTTTCAAAAGACACATCATTTTTTATTTCTTTACTGTACACACCTGAAAATGTTTTAATTTCTGCTTTATACCTCCCAAACTCTTGCTCTAATGCATCGCTTATTTCTCCTAGTGTTGCACGATGTCTGGCAGCTTCTACCGCTAAAGCTAGTAAATTTTCACTTCCATTTGCTGCAGCTTTTGTTAATTTTTCTAAAACCACCTTTACTTTTTCTGAATTGCGTTGAATTTTCGTGTGATTTAACCGCTCTAATTGTTGAGCCCGAACCAATTCGTTATCTACTTCCAAAATATGTAACGCATCTTCATTCTCAAGCTTGAATTTATTCACTCCTACGATGGTATCTTGACCAGAATCTATACGGGCTTGTTTGCGTGCTGCTGCTTCTTCAATTCTAAGTTTTGGAACTCCAGATTTAATGGCTTTGGTCATGCCCCCTAAGGCTTCCACCTCTTCAATATGACTCCAAGATTTTTCGGCAATTTCATGGGTCAGTTTTTCTACATAATAACTTCCTGCCCAAGGATCTACCGTTTTGGTTATTTTAGTTTCTTTTTGAAGGTATAGTTGGGTGTTTCTTGCTATTCTTGCCGAAAAATCGGTAGGCAACGCAATCGCTTCATCCAAGGCATTTGTATGTAAACTTTGAGTGCCGCCAAAAATAGCGGCCGTGGCTTCAATACAGGTGCGAGCAACATTATTAAAAGGATCTTGTTCTGTTAAACTCCATCCACTGGTTTGACAATGGGTTCTCAGTGCTAAAGATTTTGGATTTTTAGGATTAAATTTTTGAACAATTTTAGCCCACAACATACGGGCTGCTCGAAGTTTGGCAACTTCCATAAAATGATTCATTCCAATGCCCCAAAAAAATGACAATCGAGGGGCAAAGGTGTCTATTTCTAAACCTGCATCTAATCCCTTTCGGATGTATTCAAGCCCATTGGCTAAGGTATAAGCTAGCTCTATGTCTGCTGTAGCCCCAGCTTCTTGCATATGGTATCCAGAAATACTAATACTGTTAAACTTTGGCATGTGTTTACTGGTGTACTCAAAGATGTCAGAAACAATTTTCATCGAAGCTTCAGGCGGATAGATATAGGTGTTTCTCACCATAAATTCTTTCAAAATATCATTTTGAACCGTTCCATTTAATTGCTCCATTTTTATGCCTTGTTCTTGAGCCGCGACAATATAAAACGCCATAATTGGCAATACGGCACCGTTCATTGTCATGGATACACTCATTTGATCCAAAGGAATTTCATCAAATAACAACTTCATATCTTCGACAGAATCTATAGCAACGCCGGCTTTTCCTACATCTCCAACAACGCGTTCATGATCACTGTCATAACCCCGATGTGTGGGCAAGTCAAAGGCGACGGACAGTCCTTTTTGTCCGGCTTTTAAATTCCGTTTATAGAATGCGTTGCTGTCTTCGGCGGTCGAAAATCCAGCGTATTGTCTGATAGTCCATGGGCGCTGCACATACATTGTGCTGTAAGGACCTCTCAAAAAGGGTGCAGTTCCTGCGGCAAAATTTAGGTGTTCTAAAGCGTCTGTGTCTTCTTTTGAATAATTTGATTGTACGGCGATGGTCTCGGCAGTATCAAACGATTTTTTTGTTGAGGGTTTGGTTTTGACTCCTTCTAAAATAATATGTTGAACTTTTTTTCTACTCATCTTTCAACCGTTTTTGTTCTAGTTCCTCAGAGATTCTGCGAGGGATGATGGGTTCTAACAATGTTTTTCGAGCCAGTTGTTTGATGAACGGATAAATTTCTAAATCCGATTTCATTGTATCCAATGCGTTTTGTTGAAAATGAGTTCCCAAAAGGCCTTCAGTTCCTTCGTCGTATAAACGCTGTTCTTTTTGTGCATGCTCTTTCAGTTTCCGTTGAACCATGCCTTCTTTGAGAAGTTTTAAAAAGCCGCCTTGTTTTTCGATGTCTTTAAATAAATCCAATGACTTTTGAGCCAATTGATGCGTCAGTGTCTCAATATAATAAGCACCTTCTGTGGGGTTGGAAACGGCATCAAAATAACTTTCCTTTTTGAGAATCAACAATTGATTTCTTGACAATCGATTTCCAAAATCATTATCCTTATGGTACAAATGATCGTAGGGCATATTGATAATGGTATCGCTACTTCCCAAAATGGCGCTCATGCATTCAGTGGTCGTTCTCAACATATTAATGTTGTAGTCGTAAATTGTTTTATTACGACGGCTGGGCTGTGTAAGAATATGACAGTCAATTGAAAGTCCATAATCCTTTGTAAGACTGTACCATAAGACTCGCAATGCTTGAAGTTTAGCAATTTCAAAAAAGTAATTTCCTCCAACAGAGACTTTAAAAACCACAGATTTTATGGATTCATCATCAAATAAATTAAGGTATTCATTGGCATGGGCTAGGGTATAGGCAAGTTGTTGAATCATGCTACCGCCTGCATTTTGAAAAAGTCCTAAATCGACAGAAATAACACTTTTTAAAGTATCTCCTAAAGCAATCGTTTGTTTTAGTGTATGTAAATCTGTTTTGAGATTTTCATGCCAATTTCCAGAGCGTGCCAAGTGACCAATAGGGTCTTGTAAGATGTAAAATGACGTCTTATTTTTTAATGAAAAATCCTGAAGTGATTTGATTAGTTTTTCTGAAAGACATAAAGGTTCAAAATAAATTGGAACAGAAGAAGTGTCAATATTTTTAAGAAGTTCCTCTACTGAAATGCTAACTGTTGGGAGTGTGAAATGTAAACTTTCAACTCCACTTTCAATCAATTTAAGAGCGTGGGTATTGCTTTTTTCTACGGAATTTACATAAATTGAATGTCCGATGTTCCAGTCAGAAGCATTGTGTTGAATGTCCGGTGCTTTGGAATAAGCTTCGGAATGATAGAAGGGTTTCACGTCAATTCCTTCAATAGAATTCCAAACTAAATGGTCATTAAAATCTTTTCCTTGAAGTTCAAATTGAATCTTTTGTTTCCACGCTTTAGCAGAACCAGATTCAAAATTCTCAAAAAGATTTGATTTACTCATTTGTTTTAACCTTTAAACTATCGGTGTCTTCTATAATATAAACGACTTCATTTTCTTTTTTCATTTTATAATGCTCCCGTGCATATTTTTCAATGCCATCAGTTGAGTTTAGGGTATTGATTTCTTTTTGATCTTTTTCAATCTCACCATTATAAAATTCAATTTTAGAATTTAAATCCTCAATGTCTTCATTTAGATCGTTGTGGATCAGCCACGAGTTGGCATCAAAAACCACCATCCATACAATAAACACGATCAATATAAGAAAATAAATGTTCTTAAAAGGCTTCAATAGTTTCAAAAAACGGTTGGATTTCTTTAGCATTAGAGTTGATCGTTTATGATTGATTTCACAACATTTACTGCGACTGTATTGTAATGATTGTTTGGAATGATAATATCTGCAAATGCTTTCATTGGTTCAATAAACTGTTGATGCATGGGTTTCAGCGTTGTTTGGTAACGTTCCAAAACTTCGTCTAAATCTCTTCCGCGCTCGGCGATATCTCTTTTTAAACGGCGCATTAAGCGCTCGTCACTATCTGCATGAACAAATATTTTTATATCAAATAGTGATCGTAACTCAGTATTAGATAAAATTAAAATCCCTTCCACAATCACTACTTTTTTAGGTTCTGTAATTGTGGTTTCACCAGTTCGGTTATGCGTTTTAAAGGAATATACGGGTTGGTTGACGTTCTCCCCTTTTTTTAAAGCTTTTAAGTGCGATTCAAGGAGTTCAAAATCAATCGATTTTGGGTGGTCAAAATTAATCTTACAACGTTCTTCAAAGGTTAGATGAGATGTTTCTTTATAATAAGAATCTTGAGAAATCACTTGAACTTCTCCTGCTGGAAATTCTGATAAAATTTGATTTACTACCGTCGTTTTTCCACTTCCTGTTCCACCACCAATACCAATAATCAACATAACGCTCGCTTTTGAATTTCTAACAAAGTTAAGATTATTTTACTGTTTTTTGTTTATAGAGGAATAATATTAATAAATCTACAAGTTAATAAAAACTGTTGATAACTTCCCGTTCGAATTTTATGTAAAACGCCTATTTTTGTATCCTAAATTTTAAACTATGTCTGATACTATAGAGTCTGTAAAATGTTTGATTATTGGATCTGGCCCTGCGGGCTACACTGCTGCTATCTATGCGGCACGAGCCAATATGTTTCCTGTATTATACCAAGGAACACAACCTGGAGGTCAATTAACAACTACCAATGAAGTGGAGAATTTCCCTGGCTATCCAGATGGAATTACGGGTCCTGCAATGATGCTAGAATTACAAGCACAAGCGGAACGCTTTGGAACAGATGTAAGAGATGGATGGGTGACTAAAGTTGATTTTTCTGGACCCATTCATAAAGTTTGGATTAATGGGACAAAGGAAATTCACTGTGAAACGATTGTTATTTCTACAGGTGCTACGGCTAAATATTTAGGTTTAGAGTCTGAACAAAAATACTTAAAACTTGGAGGCGGTGTTTCTGCTTGTGCGGTTTGTGATGGATTCTTTTACAGAAATCAAGAAGTTGTGATTGTTGGGGCAGGGGATTCTGCTTGTGAAGAAGCACATTACTTATCCAAGCTTTGTACGAAAGTTACCATGTTGGTGCGTCGTGATGAATTTAGAGCTTCCAAAATTATGGCGAACCGTGTGAAAAACACTGAAAATATCGAAATATTATTCAATACAGAAACCGATGAAGTTTTAGGTGACGGTCAAGTTGTGACGGGAGTGCGAGCAAAAAATAACAAAACAAATGCGTTGATAGATATTCCAGCAACTGGATTTTTTGTGGCGATTGGTCATAAACCAAATACCGATATTTTTCAGGGCTTTCTAAACTTAGATGAAACAGGTTATATTATCAACACTCCAGGCTCTTCAAAAACAAACATTGATGGCGTTTTTGTGAGTGGCGATGCTGCAGATCATGTGTACAGACAAGCAGTAACGGCTGCAGGAACAGGCTGTATGGCCGCCTTAGATGCAGAACGTTATTTGGCTTCTAAAGAAGGATAATTAACGCAGTTCAGCACTTAATTCCGATTCAAAACGCTTTTGGATTTTCGACATTATTTTGTCAATTTGAACATCTGTGAGCGTTTTGTTTTTATCTTGTAGTGTGAAACTAACCGCATAACTTTTTTTGCCTTCGGCTAATTTATCTCCTGTATACACATCAAATAGATTGATGTCTTTTAAGAAATTATTTTCCGTTTGTTTGGCTAATTTAAAAATGCTCTCAAAAGTAACGTCTTCATTGATTAACAATGAAAAATCACGTTTGACTTCTGGGTATTTAGAAATATCCTTAAATTTAATTGTTTGTTGATTGATGACTTTTAGTAAGTTATCCCAATTAAAATCAGCACAAAATACGCTTTGAGAGATTCCAAAAGATTTTAGTGTCGAGGCTTTTAAACTTCCAAACTCAACTAAAGAATGTTTTCCGACACTCAGTTGTTGCCCTTCGCTAAATACATCGTTAGTCAAAGGCGCACTTTTAAGTTTTTGAATTCCTAAACGTTCAAATACTGCTGTAACCAATCCTTTTAAATAGAAATAATCAACGACCGTTTCCGTTGTATTCCAACGTTTTTCGGTTTTATTTCCAGTGACAAAAATAGAAAGGTGGTTAAGCTCTTCTTTGTTCGCTTCAAAATTGTGATAGGTTTTACCAAATTCAAAAAGTTTTAAATCGCTTTGTTGTCTGTTGATGTTAAACGCAATAGATTCTAAACCAGAGAAAATTAAGGATTGACGCATCACTGATAAATCCGTACTTAATGGATTTAATATTTTAACCTCATGGGTCTGTTCCAATTGATCGCTAAAAGCCGTGTATTTATCTGAAGTCAATGAGTTATTTAGGATTTCATAAAACCCTTGTCCAACAAGTTGATTCGCAATTATATTTTCAATTTTATAGCTTTCAAATTTAGAAGTATTCGAAATCGAAGCATTTAATTTATTGGTAATTCCGATGTTGTTATACCCATAAACTCTTAGAATTTCTTCAATGACATCCACCTCACGTTGGACATCATTTCTGTATGCAGGGATGGTCAATCCTAAGCCGCTTTCAGTCACATTATTCACTTTTATTTCTAAAGCGCTCAGAATACTTTTGATGGTTTCTTTTGGAAGTTCTTCTCCAATTAATTGATTTGTTTTTTCAAAAGTCAAAAAGACTTGAGCATCTTCAATTTTATTTGGATATTCGTCGATCAGATCACTTGTTATTTTTCCACCAGCAATTTCGATAATTAACAATGCGGCTCTTTTGAGCGCATATTTAGTAATATTTGGATCGATACCACGTTCAAATCTGAAAGAGGCATCAGTATTGAGTGCATGTCTCTTGGCTGTTTTCCGAACGCTTACAGGATTGAAATAAGCACTTTCTAAAAATATTGAATTCGTTTCTTTAGAAACGCCTGAATTTTCACCTCCAAAAACACCTGCAATACACAGTGGTTTTTCAGCGTCACATATCATTAAGTCTTCTTCGTGAAGTGTGCGTTCAACGCCGTCTAAGGTTACAAATTTCGTACCTGCTTTGACGGTTTTTACAATAATTTTTTTAGCTGATATTCTATCGGCATCAAAAGCGTGTAAAGGCTGTCCTAAATCATGTAACACATAATTAGTTGCATCTACAATGTTGTTAATGGGATTCAATCCGATGGCTTTGAGTCGGTTTTGTAGCCACAAAGGAGATTCTTTTACAACGATATCAGAGATTGTCAAACCACAATAACGCGGCGCTTTTTGTTTATCCTCAACATTAATATCGACTTTAAGACTTCTGTCATCTACATGAAAAGCAGACACGGAAGGACTTATTAATTTTGCGTTGATGCCATGCTGAGACAACCCAGCCATTAAATCTCTAGCAGTTCCATAATGACTCATCGCATCTGCACGGTTTGGAGTCAATCCAATGTCAAACACCAAATCATCTTCAATCTCATAGTGTTTTGCTAAAGGGCTTCCAGTTTCAAGGGAATCCTCTAAAACCATAATTCCTTCATGAGAGGTTCCTAACCCCAGTTCATCTTCAGCACATAACATGCCGTAACTTTCTTCGCCACGTATTTTTCCTTTTTTAATGGTCCAAGCTTCTCCTTCTGCAGTATATAAAGTGGTTCCAATGGTTGCAACGGCTACTTTTTGACCAGTTGCTACATTGGGTGCGCCACATACAATTACTAAGGGTTCTTCGGCTCCAATATCAATGGTTGTGATTCGCAATCGATCGGCATTGGAATGTTGCTCACAGGTGAGTACATGGCCTACAACGATTCCTTGTAATCCACCTTTGACGGATTGAAACGCTTCTAAACCTTCAACTTCTAAACCTAAATCGGTAAGGAGTTCAGAGGTTTTTTCTGCAGTCCAATCAATTTTTATAAATTGTTTTAACCAGTTGTACGATATCTTCATTATGCGGTGTTATAGCTTTTCAGCAAATATAAAATAAAGGGATTAGCTTTCAAATAAAAAGCCCAACCAAAACGGTGGGCTTCTGTAATCTTTTTTAGATTGAAGTGACTATTGACCCGAAAGTGCTTTTACTTCATTTTCAATCATTTCATAGAATTGATCAATTTTTGGAAGTACAACCACACGTGTGCGTCTGTTTTTTGATCTGTTCATTGCAGTGTCATTATCTGTTAATGGCACATAACTACTGCGTCCTGCTGCTATTAATTGAGCGGGGTTAACTCCCATGCCTTGTAAGATTCTAATGACAGATGTAGAGCGTTTGACACTTAAATCCCAGTTGTCAACTAAGACACCATTTGAATACGAACGGTTGTCCGTATGTCCTTCTATCATCGCTTCAAAGTCAGGCTTGTCATTAATGACTTTCGCTACTTTCTCTAAAACTCCTTTGGCTTTTTCGGTGACTACGAAACTTCCACTTTTAAATAATAACTTATCAGCAATGGAAATAAAAACAACGCCTTTTTCTACATTTATTTCGATGTCTGGATCGTCGATCCCAACAGATTTTTTCAAACTGGAAACAATCGCCAATGTGATGCTGTCTTTTTTAGTTATGGCATCTTGTAAACGATTGATTTTTAAATCTCTTTCTTGAAGACTTTCTAAGGTTTTCTCTAAATTATCAGCCCCTTTAGAGGTTAGCATTGTCATTTGCTCAGTACTGCTAATGAGTGCGTCGTTTGTTTTTCTTAAATCGTACAATTGATCTCTTAGAGCCGTAAGGTTTGCATCTGCAACCGCTTTGTCAGACAAACAACTGTTTAACTTTACAGTGGCCGTATTTAATAAATCTTCAGTGGTTTTTAATTTTTCTTGAGCAGCTGTCAATTCTTTGTTAGCGCCACAGGAAGCAAGCACTAATAATGAGGTCACTCCTAATACATAAATTTTCTTCATCATAAATAGTTTTTAATATAACGTAAAATTATAAAATTATTACACTTAATACTATGATTAACAAAACATTTTATAATTTATTAAAATAATTTTTATTTCGCACAAAATAAGACCAAACTATTGATGGAAGTTGGTGGTGTGATTTTCTATTAGAATGTTGCCGTCTAAATTGAAGTAAATAGGGGACAGCTTTGTAAAAACTTCCATGGGCTTTCACAATTGCAATCACGTGTTTTGGTTTTGCTTGTAGCAAAAAACGAATTCCAGCAATTCCGTCTAATATCAACCTTAAAAGAACAACAAGCAGCAAAGGTTGATGCGTGTTTTTAACCAAGGTATATAGGCTATTTCTAAAATTTAAAAAGGTTTTCTTAGGGTTTGAAGTTTTTAGACTTGCGCCACCTACATGGTAAACGGTTGACAGTCCGACATAAGTGACGGTCATGCCTTTATTTTGTGCACGCCAGCACAAATCGATTTCTTCCATATGTGCAAAAAAATGAGGGTCAAATCCTTCTAAAACTTCAAAGGCTTGCGCTCTTATAAAGAGGCAAGCTCCAGAAGCCCAAAATATTTCTTTTTGGTCGTTGTATTGCCCACGATCTTCCTCTAAAGAATTAAAAATACGCCCTCGACAATACGGGTACCCCAATTGATCGATGAACCCACCACCTGCGCCGGCATATTCAAACTTATTTTTGTGGTGGTAATCTAATATTTTAGGTTGGATGATGGCAGTATTCACTTCAGCTTCAAAGGTATGGATAACTGGTTTTAACCAGTTTTCAGTCACTTCAATATCAGAGTTTAATAAACAATAAACATCTGCATCAATTTGTTTTAAGCCTTCATTATAGCCTCCAGCATATCCAATGTTATGTGTCAGTTTTATGCATTTTACAGTAGGGTAGTGTGTTTCTATGAATGAAACGGATGTATCTGTAGAAGCGTTGTCAATCACATAAACATCTTGCCCATCTGCGTAAGCAACCACGGAGGGTAGAAACGTTTCCAACAGCTGCTGTCCGTTCCAGTTTAATATGACAATTGCAAGTTTCAAATTTGTTTGGTGTTATAGTTTGGAAGGCTTTCTAAAAACTCAAAGCTTTCCAAATTGTGATTCATAGTGCAAAAATAATGATTTAATCCGTTGGTGACCATCAAATAGGGTGCTTTTAGAGTTAGGTTATACCGCGCGATTTGGTCAAAGGCAGCTTGAGTAATTTTAACCTTTGGTGCTTTGCATTCGACTACAAGGGCTAAACTGCCATCGGGGTTGAATACCACAATGTCGTACCGTTTCTTAAGCCCGTTGATTAGGACGACCTTTTCAACATTAATTAGAGAAATAGGATAGTTCTTTTGGTGTATTAAATACTGTACACAATGTTGTCGTACCCATTCTTCCGGTTGAAGTACCACAAACTTTTTACGAATAACATCAAAAATATGAGTATTATTTTCGCTATTTTTGAGCCTGAACGAATATGTTGGAAAATTTAAATTTTGCACAGTACAAATTTGGTAATTTTTTTTGAATGAATGCTACGAACCAGCTGATAACTGACATTAAAGGAGGTAAAATTGCGCCCATTTATTTTTTAATGGGTGAGGAAGCCTATTTTATTGATGTCATTTCTGATTATATCGAGTCCCATGTGTTGGCGGAAGAAGAGAAAGAATTCAATCAGATGGTGATTTATGGAAAAGAGGCAACTATTCAAGATATTGTATCGAATGCCAAGCGGTATCCGATGATGGCAGAACGCCAAGTTATCATCGTAAAAGAAGCTCAAAACCTTATCAAAACCATTGAACAGCTTGTGGATTATGCTAAAAATCCACAACCAACAACGGTCTTGGTTTTTAATTATAAATACAAATCTTTAGACAAACGAAAAGCGTTTTATAAAACACTTTCTAAAGCAGCGGTGGTTTTTGAAAGTAAAAAAATATACGAAGATAAAATTCCGAGTTGGATTCAAAGTTTTTTAAGAGCGAAACAGATTACGATTACACCAAAAGCAGCCCTGATGCTGACGGAGTTTTTAGGAAATGATTTGAGTAAAATAGCCAATGAACTCAATAAGTTAGAAATTGTGGTGGGCGCTCAAAAAGAAATTACGCCTGAAATCATTGAAGAAAATATTGGAATTTCTAAAGATTTCAACAACTTCGAATTGCAAAAGGCGTTGGGACATTTGGACCACAAAAAAGCGTATCAAATCGTTCATTACTTTGCTCAGAATTCAAAACAACATCCGTTTGTACTGACCATATCAATCTTGTATATGTATTTTTCAAAACTGATGACCTTGCACACAGTTCGAGATAAAAACCCAGGAACAGTTGCAAAAGCATTGGGAGTCAATCCTTATTTTGTAAATGAATACATTGCAGTGTCTCGAAATTTCCCCATGAAACGGATCAGTGGGGTGTTAGAAACGCTACGAACCTATGATACGAAAAGCAAAGGGGTTGGTGCCAATCTTACTCCAAAAGATTTGTATAACGAGTTGATATATAACATTCTTAAATAACGAGTTGTGATCTCATTTTCATCTGTTTATTGGTTTTTTCAATAGCGACAGCCAAGAGGGTTTCTAATTCATTCTTTACTAGTTCAATTGAAACTTTGTCAATCATGATGCGATTGTGAAAGACCCATATAACAGTATTTGAAACACTTTCGTTATGCTGTATTATAGATTGCCAAGTTTCCATCAACACTTCTTTCCAAGCTTTGCTAGGGGATTTTGTGAGCCCAAAAGGTACTTGATACAAAATTAGAGAGGAATCTGGTGAAATTGTAATATCAGTGATGAGCATCCGGGTGAGGTGGATGTGTTCTGTAATATATGTCAATCGAAAAATTCGATCTGTAGGTGTGTTCATAATACAGCAATTTGGGGTTGCAGCTATAAAGATATGAAAAAAATATTAAAAAGGATATTTTAGGCTAATTTCAACAATTTTTCTTGGCAAAAATAGCCGCTCCAATAATTCCAGCATTGTTTTTTAACTCGGCTGCTTTGATGGGCGTTTGGATATCAAGATATGCCTCAAACTTTTCCATTTTTTTACTGACTCCTCCGCCAATGATAATAAGGTCCGGATTGAAAGTATTTTCAACATGGGTTAAAAAGAAATTGACCCGCTTGGCCCAAGTTTTAAAACTCCATTCTTCACGTTTTCTTGCAGAATCTGCCGCAAAATATTCCATGATATCTCCTTTACGACCGTACATACGACCCAATTCAAAATTAGATAATAATTGACCATTAAAAAATACACCAGAACCAATACCCGTTCCTAAGGTAATGGTAATCACTAAGCCCATTTGGTTTTTACCGATCCCAAATTCCATCACTCCCATAGCGGCAGCATCGGCATCATTAACGATGAAAAAGTCATTTCCTGTTTTGGACTTAAACAACGCATCAACCTGGGTGTATTGCCATGATTTATCGAGATTGCCATGCTGCATGGCTTTTCCATTTTTAATGACTGTTGGAAACGAAATTCCTACAAGCCCTTTCCATTCAAAAGAGTCAATCAACGTTTTTAGTTCATTGGCAACACTTTCGGGAGTGGCGGGTTTTGGGGTTGGTACACGAAGTCGTTCACTCAAAAGCTCACCTGTATTACTATCTACAATGGCACCTTTCATGCCCGTTCCACCAATGTCTATTCCTAAAATTTGCATAAAATATATTTTTAAAGATCGGTTATGTCTTTCAGTTGAGTATTGAAGTCATATTGTAAATCTTCGTGTAATTTAATTATTTTTTTTTCAATGCTTTCTACTTGACGTAAATAAATATTGGTAAGCGTTACATTGTTGTTTATTGAAGGTTTGAAGGTTTTGAGTTTGTAGCAATAGTAAAGAAGCAGCTCAATTTCGGTTTCTTTTTGGTTAGAATAACGCGCATGTTTTTTGAGCATACGTAAAATTTTACGGACACTTTTTTTAATGTAAAAATAGCTCTTGGTATTGATTTCCTCAAATAACAAATCCGCATCTTCTTTGATTCCTTCGATGTAATAAGCTTCATTTTCCGATTCAAATAGGAGATAGGTAAGCAGCTCTTTATTTTCTAATTTAAAACGCGCCAACCGCAAACAGAGCGTTTTTAAATGCTCGGGATCTAAGGTTTCTAATTCTTTTTTGAGTTGTACAACGGTGGCTGCTTTCATAGCGGTTGTAATGATACAAATTTTATAGAAACAACGCAAATGGGGAAATGTAAACTATGCGTTTAGAATTAGTGATTTTACTTCTTGGTTCTTTCGTCTTGTCTGTTGTCCCAAAATGAAACAATTTCTATACTATTTTCATTTATCTCATAGAAAATCAAATAGACTTTCATTGGGATTACACGTGTTTTATTATTAGAAGTGATGCGACCAATTAAATTATTTTTAGATAGTGTATTTAGTAACTCTTCCGTCTCATTAAGAAGTTTCAAACTGTAGTTTGGTGAGCCGTTTCTTTCGGTAAAAAATTTAAGAGTTTTTTGTAATTCGTATTTGGCATTATCAGACCAAATTATTGTTTTTTCAGCCATTCTTTCATTTCTGAAATTACTGATTCATTACTTGAATATTGACCATTTTTTAATTGTTTTTTTCCAATTGAAATTGAATTTTCCTGATCGGATGACAATTGATATACGGTTTGTTCTGAAGAATCGAAAATTGTTTGAAGCGCTTTTAAAAAACTTAAATCGTTCGATTTTTCAATTCTAGAAATTAAATTGTTTTTTATTTGAGCGGTCATATCCATAGTTAATATTTTTTACTTCAATCAAAAGTACATATTTTTATTCAAATTTATATTATGTTTGAATTGGTTTTATATTTTTTAACTCCTTGCATATGAATTGATTTTTAAGGATTTAAGTTTAAAAGTGTTTTAAATATTAATACTAATAAAACGAGGTCTAGCCGATTTATATAGTTGTCATTTAAAATACGTCGGATATACTTTTAGATGCCTATTTAATTTGTCATAACTGTCTTGACATTTTTTTAAATTAGAGGATCCTAAGGGTTCAAATAAATCATTAATTGGAATTAAAAAATCATGTAATTGATTGTGTGCTTCTCCTTTCATGGTGCATTTTTCGAAAACCATTGAAAACTCTGTTTTTAGACTTTTAGTTAAAGTTGCATAGGCTTTTATATCCTCTTTTTCATTGAAGGTGTTCATAATTTTCACCATATTTTTTATGCCCTCTGTTGTTTCGGAATTTGCAAACCAACGTTTTCCATCGTTTAACTCAATGCCATTCTGCTCGGATAGATGTAATTCATCGGTTTTTTGTTTTGCATCTTTTCTACAGGAAGAGGTGAAAGCGATTGCCAAAACCAATGTTAGTTTAAGAATTGTGTTTTTCATTTTGTTTTTATTTGAGGGTATTGTTTAATTGTTTATGACCTCTAAAAGCTCGTCTTCTGATATTTTTCTAAAAGAAAACTTATAGCCTTCATAAATTGCGATTCCATAAAACAAAACATCAATCGGATTAAATGTAGATACCATTATTTCAGGTATTATACTGTAATCAATAAGCCTCAGGGTTTCTAAGTATCCTAGTTCCTCTTCATTTGCTGCAAATCCTATAATACTTAGGAAGTTTCCAAGCAAGCAAGCGAAAGCAGAAAGAACTGCTCCGGAGATTCCAAAGATATTATCTATCCCTTTTCCAGAGTACCTTATTACGTATCCTACTAAGAGTCCAATGGCAATGGCCATATATCCTATCTGATATTCTGTGGCAACAGTAATTGCAGCCCAAAGAATTGCTCCAACAATAGAAGCAATCAATCCAATAAAAAATCCTAAGGGCAGGTTTTGATTACTTTTTAGTTTTTCAATATGACGATCAATTTTTTTTTGATTAATTACATCCTCACTAGATTGAGGATTCATGCTTTTGTTTGTTTCAGTTGGTTTCTTGGTTGTGTTTTCCATTTGTTAAATATTTGAGGGTTATTAGTTATTTTCCTATTACATCAATGCCATCTTAGTTGATAAGGATAGCGTTCATAAATCACATTGTCTTCGTTAATTGTATTTCCGTTTCGACCGTTAATTTCACCTAATTCTTGTAATTCACTCGCCTCAATCAATTTTCCAATTTTCCGTAAACAATAGGATTTATAAATTTGTACTTCAGAAAACGTAGGATAAATTTCTAAAGCTTTGTCAAAAAGTTCAATGGCTTCCACGTACTTTTTTTGTTCATATTTACTAATTCCAAAATAGAATAAATCCAAATGGTGAAGCCAATCTTCACCTTTTTCATTGAACTGATATTCATAATCCTTTTGAAAATAAGTTTCCGCGGTTTCAAACTTATTTAGTTGTAGATACGACAGTCCAATATAGAAATCATAAGAATGATCCATGACGTAACCATACCCAAATTTTTGTTGAAAATCTTCAAAATCTACGATGGCATCCTCGTACGTTTTGGCAAAAATACATTTGATAAAAGCCCGATAATCTTGCCATCGCAGTGGGTCATACTTTACTGCCTGATCAATAAATTCCATCCCAATTTCATATTTTGCCTGCTTAAACAATGGCATTGCTTTTTGCTGCCATAAATAGGCAATCGTGCTGTCTTTGGCGAGTCCTTTGTCAATTTCTTCTTGCCATTCTTGTGAATATAAGGAGTGTTTCCAAGCTCCATTTTGGAGGTGTTCTATAAATATAACCTCCTGTTTTTCTCTGTCCTCTTTTGAAAGAGTTGGTTGATTTTGATTAATATCCTTAGAGGATGTATTTTTTAGTTCACAAGAAAAACTTATAACACACAACAGGACAATTAGGAGTTTTAGATTAAGATTCATTTTTTTTAGTTTCAAAGATGTTATACTTCCTGTATGAAACTAAATTTGACACTCCTCAAAACAAGGGAATACAAAAACAGACCTGCTTACAGGGCATTAGAGTAATACAATCGTTTACAAAAAAATAATTATTGGTTATGAAGAAAAGCAATGGGGCTTTACTACGGTATAAATATATAAAAAAAATTGGTACACTTTGAGCTAAGTGGTTAAGATTGTTGCAACCATCCCTTATTTTTAAATCCTCTTTTCACATAAATAACAATAGAACTTAAAATTTATTTAAAATTAATGTGTTTTTCAACTTTTTGTATCACATTTGTAATGTGATTATAAATCCTTAAATCCCATCAACATTGAAAAAACTATTTAAAATCATTGGTATTTCGTTGTTAACTGTTCTTATACTTTTAATAGCAGCACCATTTTTGTTTCAAAATCAGATCAAAGAATCTGTTAAGACGTTTTTAAACGATTCTGTGAATGCACAAATTGATTTTGAAGATGTTAGCTTAAGCCTTTTTAGCAGTTTCCCACAAGCGAATGTGACCGTTCAGAATTTAAAAATTGTGAATCAACAGACTTTTGAAGGGGAAACCTTTGCAGCGGTCAAATCTATTTCGTTTGATATGTCAGTTAAGGAACTGTTTAAAAATGAAAGTGAAGGCCCAATTGTCGTCAACTCCATCCAAATTGATGAAGCTATTTTAACAATTAAATCAGATAAATACGGAAATAAAAATTACGATATAGCGAAAGAAACAGAAGACACTTCAACAGAAAGTGACACTAATTTTAAACTCAATATAGAGGATTATGCCCTTCGTAATAGTTCAGTTACTTATATTGATGAAACGTCAAACACCGTTGTAAATATCAGCGCATTGAACCACTCTGGAAAAGGAAACTTTTCAACCGATTTATCGGAACTCAATACAACTACAGAAGCGCTCGTTAGTTTTAGTGTGGATAACACCAACTATTTGAATGCTAATTCTGTAAAGTTAGACGCGCTCATTGCTTTAGATTTAATCGAGAATAAATACACCTTTAAAGAAAATAAATTTTTTATCAATCAATTGGCGCTAGAGTTTGATGGCTTTGTGAAACTCTTAGAAGCCGGTTCTGAAGTTGATATTACCTTTAAAAATACAGGATCCACATTTAAAGAATTTCTTGCAGTGATTCCTGAAACTTATTCAAAAGACATTGAAGGCGTGACTACTACTGGGAGTTTTAAGGTCGAGGGTTTTGTAAAAGGATTGGTGACGGAGACGCACATTCCAAAAATGGACATCAAAATGGTGTCCAACAATGCTTCCTTTAAATATCCCAGCCTTCCTAAAAGTGTAGAGGATATCTCCATCAATGCGAGTATTAAAAATGATTCTGGAAATATGGATGATACCTATGTAAGCATTCGTGATTTACAATTTAGAATCGATCAAGATGTATTCAAGTCCTCCGCAACGCTTAAAAATCTCACTAAAAATATGTTGGTGGATGCCACTGTTGACGGGACTTTAAATTTAGCAAACATAAGTAAAGCGTATCCCGTAGAACTAGATACCGAATTAAGCGGAACACTAAATGCAAAGTTGCACACTGTTTTTGATATGAATGCCATTGAAACCAATGCGTATGAACGCACACAAAACAATGGAACTATTGCGATTTCCGACTTTGTTTTCTCCTCGGAGGAATTGGTGAACCCTATTCATATCTCTAAGGTAGATGTTGAATTCAAACCTGGATTAGTGATGCTTCAATCGTTTGTCGCCACAACAGGAAAAAGTGATCTCGTCGCAACAGGTACGATTACGAACTTATTAGGATTTCTTTTAAGTAATAAAACACTTCAAGGTGACTTTAAGCTCGACTCGAATAGGTTTTATGTAAACGATTTTATGATGGAAAATCAAGTAGAATCTACAGAATCCGAACCTATGGAATCCTTAAAAATTCCAGCGTTTTTGGATTGTACTTTAACAGCGGATGCAAAAACAGTTTTTTATGACAACCTAACACTTGAAGATGTAAAAGGCGCCATTGTATTAAAAGACGAAAAAGCGACTTTAAAGAATATGTCTTCCAGATTATTTGATGGTAATTTAACCCTCAAAGGTACAGTGGATACACAGCCAGACACCCCAATATTTGATATGGATCTTGGGGTGGATCGTTTTGATATTTCACAATCCTTCAACAATTTGGAGTTACTTCAGAATATAGCACCCATCGCCAAAGCCTTGCAAGGAAAATTGAATAGTACGTTTAATATTTCAGGCGATTTAAACCCTAACTTAACCCCTGATTTAAACTCCATTAGTGGAGACGCCTTAGCCGAATTGTTAACCACGAAAGTGGAGCCTAAAAACGAAGCTATTTTTAAAGAATTAAAAGGAGCGTTATCTTTTATAGATTTTGATAAACTGGATTTAAAAGACCTAAAAACGAAGCTAGATTTTAAAAATGGAAAGGTAAACGTGAGCCCTTTTAATTTGAATTATGAAGATATTGCAATCACCATTATGGGGTCTCATAGTTTTGATAAAACCATAAACTATAATGCGGTTTTTGAAGTTCCTGCAACCTATTTTGGTGAAGAAGTTAATAGTTTAATTTCCAAAATTGGGAATGATAAGACCGTTGACAGTCTGACTGTTCCTGTTACTGCAACCATTGGGGGTAGCTATACAAGTCCTCGTGTTTCTACAGATTTAACAAGTGGTGTTTCCAATTTAACTAAACAG